>JACCDP010931673.1_pt1 | contig 47800 bp, 42 predicted proteins | sample 7445841 | NCBI WGS metagenome assembly JACCDP01 (sample SAMN15323441, study PRJNA562643) | freshwater metagenome | isolation source: river surface water | place: USA:Blue River Watershed | collected 2017-08-17
GGGAGGGCATCCCCAAAGTAACGCTACAGGAGTTGAAGCCTCTACTCTACTTGGTGCAAACCTGGTTGAGCAAGTTTTGACGATGAATGTAGAATCCCCGTGTCTTTAGACCGGGGAGTGTCAAGAAGTAAATTCCGTAATAACCGATTGTGACAGTTAATGGTGCGGAATGTGGGATAGATAGATTCAGGCAAATTATTCTTAGTAATTATTTCTCAAGATGGTTTATTTATCTGTTAGGAAGTTCTAATCTAGTTCTGGCAATACTTGAAACAGTGGCAAGGACTAATTATATGAATGATCAAAATGATAAAATTACCTCAGATACTTATGATCGGGGAATAATTCCCGCAGAAACAGCAGCAAGAATGAAAAGAGAAGGAAAACATTATAAACATCTTCCTAAAGAAGAGGATCTTGCAAGTGCATCTACCGATGATCAAACTAATGTTTATAGTATTCGTACAACTGATGGTTATACTGTGGATCAAGAGGGTTTGGTGAATAATTATCCAGTTGAACCAGAAATGTATTATGAAGTTCCTGGAGATGCGCGAGAAATAGCCGCACAGGAAAAAGCGGAACGGATACAGGAATTACGAGAAATTAATGAAGACAAAACAGGTTTGTTAACAGAGGAGTTTGATAAAAGAGGTAAAGGCCCAGGAATAATTTAAGATGTGATTGTTTGTTTTGCAAAGAATAGGAATTCAAACTCAATATCCGGTGAATTATTCCCAAGTTGCTACATTGCGTAATACACTGGGAATTTCACCTTGTGAAAGTGGAAATTCTAACGTTGTTTCTCTATAACCTAAATACCCAGATTCAGTAAATGATAAAAGCATTCTTTCTAGTGCAAACCAAACTTCTGGTTCGTATTCCCAATCACTATAACGTTTAGCACGTCCAGCAATGGAACGCAATGCCCAAAAGTAAGAATTTCTCACTACAGAACCACCTTTTTTAAATTCTGGTAGGTCTTCATAATCAATAAATAAAATATTATTTTCAATTCTACATCTCATAAATAATTAAAATAATTAATAAAATTGACGTAAGTATTAAGCTATCGTATAGCAATCCTAACCCAATTATGAGAAAATACGTAGATAAAAATCCTTGTTTTATAAGCATTGGAGTCTTGTTGAACTCTCACGTATCATTTAGGATTGCTATAGTATCCACTTTACATGTTTTCTCACGCATAATCACGAATAAGTATTAAGATTTACAAATTAAAATAAGTCACCACAAGGTAAATCAAGGCTTTTACGTCATTTTTGCATAACTTAGTATAAAAATTTTTACTAAAATAGTATTTTTTACTGTCGTCAAGTTGGCATAAATTATTTTATGTATAGAAGTGTAATATTTAATTCTTGAAGTACACCTGAGATGAGCATTGCCGACTAGAATCTGGATAGAGTCTGCATTGTCCACCCTACCTAATCAAGATTTTCATAAATTATTTATTTAGGGCTGCATTATGTTTAATAACTCTGAAAAGCCTTTTGATTCCTCTTTAGCAGGATTGGGTAATTCCCCAACTTACTTGGATAAAGATCCTTTCAATCCTAATCCAAAACCACTTGGTTCAGGGCAACTTCCATCTTTAAATACACCTCTTGATTATGCTGGAAATACCACAGCTACAGGCCGTGCTGTTGGAACATTAACAGCAACTCGAAGTTTTAGTGACTGGGTAGGAAGTACTGATACTAACGATTACTATAGTTTCAATGTGGGAACACAAAGTAACTTGAGTTTGAGTTTAACAGGCTTGAGTGCCGATGCGGATGTTCAATTACTCAACAGTTCTGGTAGTGTAATTTCTGGTTCTTATAATTGGAACAGTTCCTCTGAATCAATTACTCGTCAGTTGAGTGCGGGTACTTATTATGTGCGGGTATATCGGTCTAGTGGTAATACTAATTACAGTTTGTCCTTAAATGCTACTGCCGTTGCACTTGCTGATAATGCGGGAAATACCATAGCTACAGCCCGTGCTGTTGGGACATTAACAGCAACTCAAAGTTTTAGTGACTGGGTAGGAAGTACTGATACTAACGATTACTATAGTTTCAATGTGGGAACACAAAGTAACTTGAGTTTGAGTTTAACAGGCTTGAGTGCCGATGCGGATGTTCAATTACTCAATAGTTCTGGTAGTGTAATTTCTGGTTCTTATAATTGGAACAGTTCCTCTGAATCAATTACTCGTCAGTTGAGTGCGGGTACTTATTATGTGCGGGTATATCGGTCTAGTGGTGACACTAATTACAGTTTGTCCTTAAATGCACCAACTCCCACACCAACTCCCACACCAACTCCCACAGATTGGTACAGTCAAAATCTACGAGATGCTCAAATTATCACTTTAACCCGTTCCTTAGCTGCTGATGGTAATTTGAGTCGCAATGATATGATTTCCATTTTCCGTGATGCTAAAGATGGTAGTGTAATTGATGCCAATGAGTTAACTGACTTACGGACTCTTGTTAGTAACTCTACCCTCTTCACTATGGCTGATTCTGTGAAAGTCCTATCTAATAAGATTGCAAATGGTGATACAGCTAACACTCGTTCCGGTATTGGTAACTTGTTTGCCGGTAGTAGTGATACCCAAATGGAAAATCTGATTGGTAAGTGGTTCTTAGGTACTGCTCGCCCAGTCACAGGTTATACCTATCAATATGTTAGTGGTTCTCTGTTCCAAAATGGTGTTAGTGCTGATGACATTTACCAAGGAGCGGTGGGAGACTGCTATTATGTAGCAACTTTAGCTTCTATTGCCCAGGAAAAACCTCAGTACATCCAAAATATGTTTACAGACAATGGTGATAATACCTTCACTGTACGTTTTTATAACAATGGTGTAGCTGATTATGTCACAGTAGATCGTTACTTACCAACTAGTGGAAGCTATGCTGCTTATGCTGGTTGGGGTGGGGGTTCTTCTACTTCCACTAGCAATGAACTTTGGGTAGCTTTAGCAGAAAAAGCCTATGCCCAGTTGGCTGAATCTGGTTGGAGTCGTTCTAGCACTTCTAATAACTCCTATGCGGCTATAGAAGGTGGTTGGATGGATACAGTAATTCGCCAGGTAACAGGATTAAGTGCTACTTCCCAATCTGTCAGCAATATGACTCAAACTCAACTGATTAATTTGGTTAATTCTAATCAGGTGTTAACAGCGGGTTTTGTCTATGGTGCTGGTTATGGTGTGGTTGACGGTCATGCTTACACCATTACATCTTATAATGCCACTAATGGAACTTTTTACTTACGAAATCCTTGGGGTTCTACCCATGCTAATGTCACTTGGGATCAATTATTATCTTTGAGAGCGATTGTTCAGTGGTCTAATACATAGACATAGTTCAAAGCAGTATAAATAATTAATGTTTATACTGCTGTTTACTGGTTTAATAATGATTTGAAGAATTGGAGGTGATGTGGTTGAAACCGCTATTATTGCTTTTTAGTTTATTCGGTTTTGATGGCATGGTAAATTCTTGTAATTATTTACCTAGAGATTTTTACAGTCAACCATCTTCACACTTACAATTAAAGGCTGTTAATAAGAAAGTTATGATTAAGGTTTCTTTATTATCTCAAGAGAATAAATTACCACCTTTAGGTATTCCTCCCCAAGCGGGTCGAGATGTTGGTTTTGCGACTGTATTTGTCAGCTTAGAAAATCATCAGATGAAAAATCAAACGGTGATCATTAAAAATGTTGAAGTTCGTAATGTTTCTGATCATAAATTACAATCTTTTAGTTTTCAGCCAAAACAAATTGAATTAAAACCTTTAGAAAATTCGGTAATTGATATTCATTTAACTAATAAAACTGGCTATTCTGGAAAAGATCGAGTAAAAGCAATAATTACCTATCAAATCGGGGAAGAAGTTAATAAAATTGAATCTGAAGCTGTTGAGGTTGATAGACATTAGCTAGTACCACAGGGCGGAATTAAAAATTAAAACTTAAAAAAGCTTGTGAAATGAGCTTTTTAAATTTTTAATGGTTGGTTTATTTACGCCGTGTTGTACTAGTGTGTTAATTCTAAATCCGTCATTCCATTTTTTAAAGTGTATTGATATCAATACCTTTAGCTTGCAATTTTGCTAATAAGGTTTGATAATTTTGACGTTCCTGTTCTGCACGTTGATATTCCTGTTCTGCGCGTTGATATTCATGTTCTGCACGTTGATTTAATTCCATAGATGTGAGAAACTTCCGTCCTTCAGGATAATAAATTTCTAAATTATTTGCTGTCAATTCAAACCGTATTCCTAGACGGGGACTTACCCAATTATTGATTTCTTCAATCTCTTCTAGCCATGCTTGTTCAAGAATAAAACCTGTTAATTCGATTTTGTCTGGATTATAAACATAGTATTCTTCCACGCCATGACGTTGATAAAAAAGGAGTTTCTTTGCCATTTCTTGACTACGATTTCCTGGAGATAGAATTTCAAATACTACTTGAGGTGCAATATTATTTTCTTCCCATTGTTTGTAAGAGCCTCTTTTACCTTTTGGTCTACCGAAAATCACCATAACATCAGGTGCTTGACGAGTTTTTACACTTCCCTCAACTGGATACCAAAATAAATCACCCGCGATGAAAACATCATTTTCTGATGCAAATAATATTTCTAAATTTTCTTTAATTTTAACTATCCATTCATAATGTTCTGTATTATCAGCCATGGGACTTCCATCACTATCAGGGTAGATGATTTCTGGTTTGGTTTCCGGTGTGAGTTGTTGTACCATTTCTGTAGCTCCATTTTACCCAAGGTAAATAAATTTTTTAACTTGACAGTGGCACTTATGAATCTATTGGTAATTATATGTGAACTACCCACACTGTACCGTCAGATCAGTGTGGGCTTCCTGTCGAACAGAAAGGGTAGTAGTAGATTTCTTTCGTCCTCTATTACTCATTGCCTCTCTTCGAGCAGACGAAAGGCTTCTGCTGTTTTAGCTAAAATGTGCCAGGAATTGCTATGCTAAAACTATAATAACTATTAAGGAAACAATGCGATCGCCTACTCTGACCCCGACAATAACTGCTTTTCCCTTGGCTGCTGTGGTTGGTCAAGAAGCCATTAAGATAGCCTTACTTTTGACAGCAGTTGATCCCGTTTTGGGGGGTGTGGTAATTGCAGGTCGTCGTGGTACAGCTAAATCTGTGATGGCGCGTGCTATTCACGCTTTGCTACCACCTATTGAAGTTGTGAAAGGTTCTGTTAGCAACTGTGACCCCAACCACCCAGAAGAATGGGATGATAAGCTTTTAGCGGAACAAAGACAGGAGATAGAAACGGAAATTATCCCTGCACCTTTTTTGCAAATTCCTCTGGGGATTACGGAAGACAGACTTTTGGGTTCTGTGGATGTGGAACAGTCTGTTAAACAAGGTGATACGGTTTTTCAACCGGGATTACTGGCTACAGCTAACAGAGGTGTGTTGTATGTGGATGAAATCAATTTACTAGATGACCAAATTAGTAACCAACTGTTATCAGTATTATCAGACGGACGGAATCAAATTGAACGGGAAGGAATAAGTTTTCAACATTGTTGCAAACCGTTGTTTATTGCAACTTACAATCCAGAAGAAGGGGCGCTTAGGGAACATTTACTTGATAGAATAGCGATCGCCCTATCAGCAGACGGAGTTCTGGGTATAGATCAAAGAGTACAGGCAGTGGAACAAGCGATCGCCTATTCCAAATCTCCCTCAGAATTTCTGCAACAATACAGCGAAGACATAGATTCCCTCAAAACCCAAATTATCTTAGCGCGGGAATGGTTAAAAGAAGTCACCATCACCCCAGAACAAATTACCTACCTCGTTAACGAAGCTATTCGCGGGGGTGTGGAAGGACACCGCGCCGAACTGTTTGCGGTGCGTGTCGCCAAAGCAGCAGCAGCTTTAGAAGGACGCAATACCGTTAATGCTGAAGATTTGCGTCGTGCGGTCGAGTTGGTGATAGTTCCCAGAACCACCATCATTCAAACTCCACCACCAGACCAACCACCTCCACCACCTCCACCACCACCCCAAAGTCAAGACGACTCGGAAGAACAGCAAGAAGACGAACAGGAAGAACAAGAAGAACAACAGGAAGAACAGGAACAGCAAGAACCTCCAGATATTCCCGAAGAGTTTGTTTTTGATCCAGAAGGGGTAATTCTTGACCCTGAAGTGCTTTATTTTACCCAAATGGCACAACGGCAAGGTAAATCTGGCAGTCGCAGTATTATCTTTTCCGATGACCGGGGACGTTACATTAAGCCGATGTTACCCAAAGGTAAGGTAAAACGCATTGCCGTAGATGCCACATTGCGAGCCGCAGCCCCCTATCAAAAAGCACGTCGCGCTAGACAACCGGATAAAAAGGTCATTGTTGAACAGGGTGATATGCGTTCTAAACGGTTGGTGAGAAAAGCCGGCGCTTTAGTAGTGTTTGTAGTTGATGCTTCTGGTTCAATGGCTTTAAATAGAATGCAATCTGCTAAAGGTGCGGTGATGCAGCTTTTAACCGAAGCCTATCAAAACCGTGATCAAATCTCCTTGATACCCTTCCGTGGTGAACAAGCAGAGGTGTTATTACCTCCTACCCGTTCCATCGCTTTGGCTAAAAATAGGTTAGAAAAATTACCTTGCGGTGGCGGTTCACCTTTAGCACATGGTTTAACTCAAGCCGTGCGAGTCGGTATCAATGGCCAAATGGGTGGAGATATCGGTCAGGTTGTCATCGTTGCCATTACTGATGGTCGTGGTAATATTCCCTTGTCTCGTTCTTTAGGTGAACCCCAAGAACCAGGAGAAAAACCAGATATCAAAGCGGAATTATTAGATATTGCCGCCAGAATTCGCGCTTCAGGGATGCAATTGTTGGTGATTGATACGGAGAGTAAGTTTGTGTCAACTGGCTTTGCCAAGGAATTGGCGAAAACAGCCGGAGGTAAATATTATCACCTACCAAAAGCGACTGATAAAGCGATCGCAGCCATGACCAAAGGAGCGATCGCAGATATGAAATCAAGGTAAGTTGTTTTGGGATTTCCAACTAAAAAATATCCCCATAAATGTAGGGGTTTAGCACTGCTAAACCCCTACCAACTGGCCACACCACTAAGAAACTAAATCATTTATTCTGTAGATAATTAAGTAAGAATTCAGGTCATGTAAAAAGATCCCCGACTTCTGTGATCAATTTATAATTTATGGACAGAATAAATAAAAGAAGTCGGGGATCTGGATATGAACAATTGCTATAACTGAATACTTACATAATTAATTTAGAACTCATATTAAAATAGTAAAAATGGAGTTTCTAAACATGACACAACTAACACCAAAACAACCAGCAAGACGTGGAAGGATTTTTCCTGAATTAACTTTATCACCGGAAGAATTAGCTAAACGTGAAGCAGAAAGAGACGCATTTCACAAACGTTGTCGGGCAATTTTTGAGCGTGTGCGTCCTGAGTTGATGAAAGAACACTATAACTGGTATATTGCCGTAGAACCTGATAGTGGTGATTATTTTGTTGATCAAGATATAGAAGTTGCTAGTCAGCAAGCACGAGAAAAACACCCTCATGCTGTACATTGTATGTTTCGACTGAATGAAATTGGAGCAGTTGGAAGAATATGATAGAGGGTTATTTTGGTGATGGGGGGCAGCTATTTTTTGAAATTGATTATCAGTTAACGGAGATTTTATTGGGTTCGCGTTGGTTGGAATTTTTGCCTTTGGTGGTGAATTTTCCAGATGGTGTTTTGATTTTAGGATGATTTTTTTTAGAAACGAACCACAGAGACGCAGAGGACACAGAGAGAAGAGTTATTTTTAATTTATTGGTAAGTCTCGTAAATAATAGAATTTATCTGTTTTCCAGTTGTTGCCTTTTTCTCTTCCTAAGTAACCTGTTAATGGTGATGATAGTTCTATTAAAATTTCGTGCATTTCTTCTGGTTTTATTTGTTGTGGTGGATGTGATCCAAAATATGCACCATGTAAAGTGTCAACTCCAGCAGATTCTATTCCTGAGTTTTGTAAATAGTTTTTAACAAGTTGAATAATGTGCGATCGCAATTTAATCTCTTTTTCTACTTTATCTATATATTCATTAATTTTATCATTAGATGCTTCCCCAAATGGTTCTTTTTCTAAATATGGCTTTAAATTCAATAAATCTATTGAACCTGGATGTTTTGCTTTTAATTCAACTAATCTTTGTAAAGTTTCTGGACGAATAACATTCATTTGATTTCCTTTTGTGGTTAATTCAGTATGTTTTATTAATTCACCAGCAGCCATAATAATTTTGATACAATTATTATATTCTTGTTGTAAATGTTTATATCCCAGTTTTACAAGTTGTGCTGCTGTACCATCATGAACTTTTTCGGTTTTAGTTGCTTTACATTCTCCTACAACTTGATAATTTACAGAACTTAAATATTTTATGGTGACAAAATCACAGAAAATAAATGTGTTATCCTCATCATTAAAAAAGTAGAGATGTTCTATGTAACGTCCCTACGAAGATTCTACACAGTTAAATCTTGTGGTGCGGGTATCTTACCCGCTAAAATGAGGCAAATTCAATTTAGTATAAATGTCCCTTGCACCTTGGCGAAGTCTTATTAGTCACGCCCTACACCGTAACCGCAGTCTGGTTTATTCCCGCTATGTACAACTAGCAACCGTGGGAGAAAATGGTTTACCTGCTAACCGCACAATTGTTTTTAGGGGTTTTCTAGAAAATACCAACCAGCTAAAATTTATTACCGATATTCGGAGTGAAAAAGCTGAACAAATATCAAAACAACCAGCAACAGAAATTTGTTGGTATTTCCCCAACACTAGAGAACAATTCCGTATTGCTGGAGAATTAACTTTAGTTACTGCTAATTCTCATCCACATTTACAACCAGCGAGAATTAAAATGTGGCAAGAATTAAGTGATGCAGCAAGATTACAATTTGCCTGGCCTCATCCTGGACAACCCAGAAATACAACACCAGAAGCTTTTACACCACTAGCACCAGATACTATTCAACCATTAATAACGTTTTGTTTATTATTACTAGAACCAGTCAAATTAGATCATTTAGAATTGCGAGGTGAACCACAAAATAGAAGGGTTTACTACCGCAATGAAAACCAAGAATGGTTAACTCAAGCAATAAACCCTTAGAAGGTGTTTGAAAATCTTTACCCCTCCCTAATCCTCTCCTTATTAAGACTTATTTAGGGGGCTAAATGTTTGCCTTGCCTATATTCCCGCACCATCAAAAAATTCCTGAATCTGTTTATCTCGAAGATTACAGAAATTATGTTCTTTTGGTAATTCATTTTCTTCAATGAATTTCCCAACTAAAACCGGAGTTTTTACAGGATTTTGAAGAGATTGAATTTGTTCTTCTAAGGCTTCAATGCGGTCAACTAAAGTGCGAATTATTTGGGCTTCTGAGTCTGGTAAATTGCTATGTTCTAGAGGTGCAACCCGGACTCCAGAACGGTAAATAATGCGACCAGGGACACCCACAACCGTACAACTAGATGGTACATCCCTCAACACCACTGAACCCGCACCAATGCGGACATTATCACCAATTTCAATATTTCCTAAAACTTTTGCACCCGCACCAACAACGACATTTTCGCCTAATGTGGGGTGACGTTTACCGCTTTCTTTACCTGTTCCTCCCAGGGTAACACCTTGATAAATCAGCGCGTAATTACCAATAATGGCTGTTTCCCCAATTACTACTCCCATTCCGTGGTCAATAAATACACCTTCACCAATGACAGCACCTGGGTGAATTTCCACACCGGTTAAAAATCGAGCAATATGAGAAATCAAACGGGGGAAAAAGGGCATACCAAGACGACGTAACCCGTGGGCAAAGCGGTGGAAAACTAGCGCTTGCAAACCTGGATAGCAAAACAGAACCTCCAACCAATTGCGGGCTGCGGGGTCACGTTCAAAGATGATGCGAAAATCTGCACGGAGTCTAGAGAACATTGAAATAGTACCCTTGATAGCACAACAAGCTACTCTCCCATTGTAACTTGACTTGGTAATTAGGGATCAAAACTGTTCCTTTCAAGTGTTACCTATTGCTGTACTGTTAATGTGTAATTGCGTTTTACATCTACTTCAAATATACCTACCCAAATTTGGTATGTTCCTTTTTTCCATTTTTTATCAGTGATACTGGCATCTTTGCTTCTACCTGTATCATCACCACAACGCACTATTTCATTGGCAGAATCTTTGATCAGTAAAGTGGTATCGCCACCATCACTATTAACTAAGATGGTCAGTTGGTCGAAGTCTTTCTCTAAAACAAGAATATGATCAGGATTAGGATTAGCAAAACCTATACAGGCTTTTTTTTCCCAGTCACGATTGCTAATAGCAGATAAGGAATAAGTTCCACCTGTATAACCCGATATTGTTCCTTGTACTGTGGCAAAACCTGGTGATAAGGCCAATGTGCCAAAATTTGCCATTTCTGCTGATGCAGATGTACCGATCATCGGGATCATTAAAGTTAACAACCATGCCAATTGAGACTGAAGCCGGAAATGATGATATTGCATATTAGCCCCCCATAGGCGATAAAAGTAATCATATATACTAATTTTAAGAAATAAATCTTCAGTTAGTAGCATCTATGCCACAAAAATATGTGACACAAATAACAGTTTTTTTATTTGTATCATGATATGGCAGGGGGCAGGAGGTAAAACAAAGAATTAATGCAATTGGAAAAATACTCCTCCTTTGAGTGTTCCTGGTTCGCTGCTATAACTGCTAACTGTAAGCGATCGCAAATTATCAAAAAGTGGCTTACCTAACACTTCCACAAATTTAAGTACAGGTAATTGATGTTTAAGAATATCTTGACTATTTTCCCAGTCTAGATAAATATACCCTTGGTTGGTTTGGGGAATGGCAGCAACAGCATTTTTAAATTGAGTATTTTCTAGTAAAGATTTTTGCTTTTGACTCAACACTGTTGTAAGTGTCTTTAAGTCAGAACTGAAAATTTCATAGTTATCTAAGGTTATATGCGCTGCTTTAACAGTGGTATCAACATTAATAGATTGATTATTTTCAGTTGTCGCTGTAACTTGTGTCCAAGCAGATACTTTCTGTCCATCTAGAGTTAGGGAACTAATATTTAAATCATGGCTACTAGCAATCTGATCTAAGTGTGCTATACCTGCTTCTAAATCTGGCGTTTTTTCGACTACAAATAACCAATGGGGAGATAGATATGCATCAGGTAATAAAGCTAAAGCATATTCTCCAGTTACCCTCCTGAAAATATCTTGATTAAAATTTAAATTCCAGCTTTTTTGAATATCTACCAAAGGTTGTACTAAGCGAGAAATAGCCTCTTGACTCGAACCATAAATAGTTGCTGTCACTTGTGTCCAGAGTTTCGCTAAATCGCTATGATCTAAATTATTCAAATTGCCGCCAGCGATCGCCAAAGCTGTTGATTCTGGAATATACTTTAGTGCAGTTACCGGTTTTGATAATGGCACAGATGGCGGCATAACTTCCCCAGGTGTTAAAAATGTACTTTCTGCCAGCAACCCGTGGGAATTTAAAATTAAAGAGAGAACTTGACTATTATAGGTTGATTCTGCCAATTCTAATCCTTGCCACTTGCCGACTAGGGGCAAATTTAAAAAAGTTACAGCCAGGGAATTTTCAGAAATTTGTTGACTAGCTTTTTGATATTCTAGAGAACTAATCAAACTCAGATCCGGTGCTTGTAAATTATTAATTGTTTCTTTGATCACCTTGGGATGGTTAGCCAGCAAAACAAAATTATTGACAATTGCACCAGCTAAATTATTTTGGATTTTGGATTTTGGATTTTGGATTTTTTCAAATTGCGAATCCTCAAAGTTATCATAAATAACCTTGATACCCTGATATTTTTCAATCCCTAAATTAGCCCCTGCAAAAGCCCGTTCCGAAAATAACAACTCCAAAAACTCCCGGCTTTTTTCTAGTTCTGCCGTTTTTAGTGCCATTAAGTACCCTGTTTGTAGTCCGTTTGTTGGATCACGATCTATATCTATCGTCGTCACAGCTAAAGTAATTTCATCACTCAACCAGGGTTTAATATCATTTTGATAATTTATATTGCTTTTGGCCAACAGACGGTTTTTAAGCTGGGAAAATTCCCCTCTTTGTTCTAGCGTTTGTAAAGTATCAGGGTTAACTAACAATGACACCATCGCCGGTGAAAACTTAGAAACAAACATCCCTGCAGCAGGTTGAGAGTTACTCACCACAAGACTGACCGGACTTTTACCCAAAAAACCGGAAAATATGGTTATGGTAATCAGTACCAACGCGATGATACCCGCTACCAATAAACCAAGTCTAATATTTTTTTTTGTTGAGATTTGACTGTTCACATTAGTAATATTATTTTATAGCTTTTCGGCAAACGTAAATAGTATAGGATTTTCTAGCAAAACTGTATGACAGATACATCATTTGGTCAACCATTTTCTCAAATTAGTGTCCAAGAACTCGCTCAATGTCTTGCTACTAATGAAGGCACGATTCAATTAATAGATGTGCGTGAACCCCAAGAAGTTGCCATATCACGGATAGATGGTTTTGTGAATCTTCCCCTCAGTGAGTATGAGCAATGGTCTGATCAAGTTGCTATCCGCTTTAATCCTACCACGGAAACTCTAGTTCTGTGTCATCATGGTGTTCGATCTGCTCAGATGTGTCAATGGTTAGTCACCCAAGGCTTCACAAATGTTAAAAATATTACTGGAGGCATTTCTGCCTATTCTATCCTAGTTGATCCTTCAGTACCACAGTATTGAGGTAGGAGTTCAGGAGGAAGGAAGAAGAAAGAAGAAGATAATTTTCCCCTCCGCTCCTCTGCTCCCTGCCTCAGTTGACATATTCAACAAATCAAAAATGTTATTTTGTAGCTTAAATTACTGCTGATATTGACAAAATATGAGACAGTACGGAAAAGTAAAAAACTCATCATTTTTGATTTGGTTTGATTTGGTTAACAGTTATGTAGTCATAAAAAATACACCGAATCACAGCTAAAGCTAAATTTTGTGTTTGATCAATACAAAACAAGTATATAATTTGCTAACTTAGCATTAATAAATAATTAATTCTTTTTTTACATTTTTGTAGTAAAAACTACAAATTTTTTCAAATTTTGATTAAGATTTGCCTTCAATAAAAAAATAACTTATGCAAGTCCATCTGACCAATCGCCAACAAAATATACTTGGGGCAACTATACGCCACTATATTGCTACAGCAGAACCAGTTGGTTCTAAAGCTTTAATTGATGGGTTCGATCTGGGAATTAGCTCGGCAACAATCCGCAATGTGATGGGAGCTTTAGAAAAATCAGGGTTACTTTACCAACCACATACTTCTGCGGGTAGAATTCCTTCCGATTCTGGTTATCGTATTTATGTTGATCAACTAATTACACCATCAGAAACTTTAGGTAAGGAGGTAGAAACAGCATTACAACAACGTCTGCATTGGGAAGATTGGAGTTTAGAAGCTTTATTACAAGGTGCGGCGCAAATTCTAGCCACATTAAGCGGCTGTATTACCTTAATTACTATGCCGCAAACTACGACAGCCAAGTTAAAACATTTGCAATTAGTGCAAATGGAAGCTGGAAAAATGATGTTGATTGTGGTGACAGATAGTTATGAAACCCATTCTAAGGTCATGGATTTATTTACTCCCATCTGTGAAACCCAATCTGAACCAGAAGTAATTGATCATCAATTACAGATAGTTTCTAACTTTTTGAATAGTCATTTACGAGGGCGCAGTTTATTGGAATTGGGTGATCTTAATTGGAGTGAATTAGATCAAGAGTTTCACAGTTATGGCGAGTTCTTAAAAAGTTCTTTGGTAGAATTGACTCATCGCGCTCTTGCACCTATAGCTACACCAATCATGGTACGGGGGATCGGAGAGGTGTTAAGACAACCTGAATTTTCCCAGGTACAACAGGTACAGACAATTATGCAATTGTTGGAAGAAGAACAAGACCAACTTTGGCGTTTAATTTGTGAAGAAGCAGAAATAGAAGATTCAAGTAAGTCTAAAGTAACAGTGCGAATTGGTACAGAAAATCCTCTTCAACCTATTCGGAGTTGTACTTTAATTTCCTCTACCTATCGTCGGGGTTCTGTGCCGGTGGGAAGTGTGGGGGTTTTAGGTCCAACTAGGTTAGACTATGAGAGTGCGATCGCTGTAGTAGCAGCAGCAGCAGATTATCTCTCAGAAGCGTTTAGCTAATTTCCCTCAATCATGACTAGAAAATTGACACTCCCCGGTCTAAAGACGCGGGGATTCTACATTCACAGACTCACCGTTAGACGACAGGTTAACACCAATCGCCCAAGAGGGCAAATCTCCTGTAGCGTAAGTTCCCGTATGCCCTACGGTACTTAATCCTAATTTTAGGATGTTAATACTGGCGTTAATATCCCTATCTTCAACAAACCCACAATGATGACAAACATGAGTTCTAGTCGCTAGAGATTTTTGGACTTTTTGACCACAATTAGCGCAATTTTGGCTGGTATGATGAGGAGGAACAGCAATCGTCACCTTCCCATATTTATGTCCAAAATATTCTAACCATTGCCGAAAAGTTGACCAGCCAGCATCGGAAATTGACTTAGCTAAATGTCGGTTTTTTACCATGCCTTTCACATTCAAGTCTTCATAAGCCACCAAATCGTTAGATTGGATCACGGAATATGCTAATCTCTTGCAATATTCTTTTCGCTGCCTACTTACCCTTAAATGTTTACGGGCATACCTATTTTTAGCTTTTAAATAGTTTTTTGATTGTGGTTGTTTAGCTTTTTTCTTGTCTCTACTAAACTTCTTGGATTTTTGGCGATTAGCTCGATTTAATTGTTTTTCTGACTGCCGGTAAAATTTAGGAGATGGCTCTAAATTGCCATGAGAATCAGCAATAAAATAGTTTAATCCTAAATCTAATCCTACTACTTGATGAGTTGGTTGTTTTTCAACTCGAATATTTACATCAACTGCAAATTGAGCATAATAACCATCAGCACGACTTACCAAACGAACTCGTTTGATTTGTTTGATATCATAGTAGTTCAAGTCGTAAGTACCCTTTAATTTCAGAGTACCTATACCTTTTTTATCAGAAAAAGTAATTGCTTTTCTGTTTGGTGATAATTTCCAACCACTAGTTTTATATTCAACAGAACGGCAATTCTTTTTGAATTTTGGAAACCCCTTACTTCGACTATGCTCAGTACAAGTCTTGTCTTTAACTTTCTTTTTGCAATTATCGTAAAACCGCGCTATGGCACTCCAAGAACGTTCAGCAGCAGATTGTCTTGCCATTGAGTTAAGTTCATCAGCAAAAGGAAATTCAGATGCTAAAATCGCGCAATATTTATTAAGATCATATCGCCCAACACCTTTGTTATCCATCCAGTAACGTAAACATTTGTTTTGGATGAATTGGCTGGTACGAATAGCCTCGTCTATTGCGCGGTATTGCTTGTCTTTTCCTTTGACTTTGAACTCGTAAATTATCATGGTGACGACCTAACAACCATATTATTATGTTAGGTTATTTTACATAATCTGTCAAGGAAAATAATCTGTCACTGGAGGAAAACAGCCTCTAGTTGGCTTTCATCCCCGGCTTAAAAGACATTAACCCCTAAAAATTATTAGGATTTTCAGCCGTTAATTCCAGGGTTTTCAGCCTATTTTCTTATAAAAATTACAGCAAACCAGTATTAGTACCTTGCTTACCAGTTGCTAATTCAACCTTAACAATTTTGCCACCCATTTTCATGATGCGTTGTTGTTCACGGAACCAATTTTCAAAAGGAACTAACTTAGTAAAGTAAGTATTTTGTAATTCGCGTTGGGTGCGAGTACGACTTAGACTAGGAACACAAGCAGTTACTTTAAATAAACGAGCCATTTTGTTTCAAATCTCCTGATATTGTTTGGGAAACTTTTTTATCTGAAATATCTTGAGTGAAAATCTTTAATTATTTTTTCCAAGGCTGGTAATCAACCATCAACACCAGACTGATAACGCTTACAACCAATTAGCAAGAGAAACTTCTAGCAATGATGATTGATCTCCAGACCTTCATAAAGCCGCACCTATATGACTAAGTGCAAAGCTAACTCCTAGCTCAAGCCAGAGGAGATATAGTCGAAGTAAACGCCCATTTCTTTACCAGCGTCAGGACCTACCAAGCTTGCAGTTACTTCTTTCATAGCTTGGATAGCTTGAACGGTAGCACCCACGGGAACGCCCAAGGAGTTGTAGGTTTCTTTCAAACCGTTAAGTACACGCTCGTCGAGGATGGAAGGATCTCCAGCCAACATAGCGTAGGTGGAATAACGCAAGTAGTAATCCAAGTCACGGATACAAGCTGCGTAGCGGCGGGTGGTGTACATATTACCACCGGGACGGGTAATGTCAGAGTACAACAAGGATTTAGCTACAGCTTCTTTAACGATAGCAGCAGCGTTAGCGCTAATTGTGGTAGCTGCACGAACGCGCAGTTCACCGGTAGCGAAGTAACCTTTGAGCTTTTCTAAAGCGGCGGTATCAAGGTATTTACCTTGAACGTCTGAAGAATTGATAACGGAGGTAATTGCGTCTTGCATTGTTGTTATTTCCTTATTTCCAACTTGATTACAACAGGTTTGAGTTCAGCAGTTTATTAGCTGCAACTTAGCCCATTGCACCAACAACGTAGTCGAAGTAAGCACCAGCTTCAGCAGCGTCTTCAGCAGACAACAGGGTAGAAGCAACGCTCTTCATAGCAGCAACGCCACCAGCAACAGCTTCAATGGGAGTACCCAAAGACTTGTACATTTCCCGTACACCAACGATACCGATTTCTTCGATGGGGGTAACATCGCCAGAAACGATTCCGTAGGTTACAAGACGTAAGTAGTAGTCAAGGTCACGAAGGCAGGTAGCTGTCAATTCTTGACCGTAAGCGTTACCACCGGGGGAAACAACATCAGGACGTTTTTGGAACAGTTGGTCGCCAGCTTGCTTAACGATGCGCTCGCGGTTTTCGGTCAATACTTGAGCGATGCGGAGACGTGCAGCACCACCAGCAACAAAACCTTTGATTCTATCTAATTCACCGGGGCTGAGGTAGCGAGCTTCTGCATCAGCATTCACGATGGCTTTCGTGACGATACTCATTAATGGATTCCTCCAAAACTAATGAAACCAGAATTTGATTAAACTGGTACAAATTTACTAGGTTGATATTTAGTTCACATCTGGCTTGACATTTTTAGCCAAATTTACTGGATTTGGTGTAAACCAGGTGAAGAACTCAATTACCTTCCGCAAATTATTCTCCAGTATTATGTTGAGCATTTATTACTGCTCTTAATATTTTGTAACAATTATTTTCAGATTTGCTCATTTTGAGGGAACAGGAACAGGGAACAGAGGACAGTAAAAAGCCTGTAAAATTAAGGTTAAACAGTCTTTTTGGCATCAGAAGGGAGAATTATCTTTTGCCTTTTGCCTTCTTTCTGTCACCTGTCACCTGTCACCGTGGCGTAGCACCTATCTATTGGGAAGACCACCTGTTAACACAGAAGGAGACAAGCTAGACCAAGATTGTTTCACTAAGTCAGCTTCAGCCTGAACACTACCCAAGTAGTTACCTGCTGGTAAAGATGGATAACGGTTGTAAGGTACAACATCTTCACCAAAGTAACGAGCGTATTCTGTGCTGTTCACCATTGTTTCCACAGCAGCCCTTAAACCGCTATCAGCCAATAACTTGTTATATTGACGAATTTCCCCTTGGGTAGCGGGTGCGCGTCCCAAGATGTGACGGAATAGGAACTCAATCACCTTGGTGTTGGGATAGGGAGTATAGAACCGCTTGCGGTAGATTTCTGAACTAGCTAGTTCGAGAACAAACTCACGCACGGTAATTTCACCATTACGCAGTTTGCTATCTAGGTCGGAACGACGGAAATAACCAGGAACTTGACCGCTAAATACGTCCATTATTTGACAGTAGATAGCATTAATAACCTGATTGGTTTCTGGGGAATTTGTACCAGTAGTAGCGCGGTAAATTCGGGCTGGTTTGCGGCGGCTTGTACCGACACCAACTTCCACAGACTGACCATTATCATTGAAAGAACGACCTAATTCAATAAACAAGGGTTTTGTCTTGTCCATTTGTTTAGCTTTGGCAGCTAAATCGGCGATCGCCTTCCCTAACATTGGTGTATTCTCAGTCTTAATCCGAGGCTTCACAGTCTCAAAGCTAGGAACAACCAAATCATCATTTTGCTTAGTTAGCTGGTTGTAAAGCTTCTCTGTATTGGGGAAATTAGCCGCAGGTAAGGTTGGGAAACGACGATAAGGAACGGTATCTTCACCAAAAGCTTGAGCATACTCAGCACTATTTACCATTGCGCCAATAAACGCCTTGATACCTTGAGTAGCTAAGATTTGGTTATACTTACGAATTTCCGCCTGGTCAATAGGTGCGCGTCCTAAGAAGTGCTTAGTACCCAACTCAATTACTTTAGTATTGGGATAGGGTGCATAGAACTCCTTAATATAGAGACTGGAATAACCCACAGCCTCAATAAATTCCTTCACAGAAATTTCACCATTACCCAATTGAGTTTCTAGAACAGTAAACTCATTTTTGAGGATGAAAGGCGCGATATCCCGTTCAAAAATCTGGCGATAAGCAGCACTAATTAAAGTGTGAACGGCAACCTTATCAACAGTATTTGCAACCAATTTGAAGACCTTGGTTTGCTCACGTTGCTTAGTAACACCTTGGTTAATGCGGAACTCAACATCTGGCTGGGTTCGCATTTCCTTAACTTCACCCAATTCCACAAAGCGAGGTGTTTCTTGTTTTTGAACATTCGCCACATCTTCGCGGATAGTACCCACGCGCAATTGACGTAAGGACACACCAGCAGGAGTTAAATAGCGTTCGTAAGGAACTGTATCTTCATTAAAAGCTTCGCTGTACTCAACGCTGTCAATAATTGCATCTACAACAGCGTAGAAACCTTTCTTAGAAGCAATGTCAAAATACTTGTTGTTCTCTTGACGACCGTAGGTAGGACGACCTAACAAGCGACGGTGAATATATTCAATCGCTTTACAGACATAGAGAGAAGTCCAGTACATCTTGCGGAATAAATCGGACTTCGCCAACATCCGCACAAACTCACGAACAGTGATATCACCGTTTTCTAGCTTAATTTCGGCAACTTTTAGGCGTTGACCTTCGTAAACATCACGACCAAAAACTTGTAGGTAACAGGCCTTAATTACCGCTTGGGTAGAACTTTCCGAGAACTTAACACTTGCACCCTTGGCGGTTTTTTTACCAATAGTTCCAGGTAACTGGTCTAATTTAAAGACCTTAGCCCCCAAAGTACCAGGAGCGACACTACGCGCACCGGGGTTGCTGAGTTGGTTATTGATACCAGGCCCTTGGTGAATTAAAATCCGGCGGGTATCCTTACTAAATGGTGCAGGACTGCTGCTGGGGTTGCGGGTTTCTTTGGGGAAAATCGCGCCAAATTGAATTTCTAAGGGGTCATTACCAGATCCGTAGGGATGTTGGTCAGGTAATGGTTGTTCGTAAGCAGCAAAGGTTGTAATAAATTGAGGAACTTTACGGAAAGGCGCACTGTATTTAAACAGGTCTTGCTGTTGTCCCCAGTTGCGACATTCTTGAGCTTCTTGACCCAGACCCCGAATGTAGGGAACTGTTTCTTCGCCAAAGTAATCGCTGTATTCTTTTGAATCTACTAAAGCATCAACCAGCCCTGTTAAACCTTTAAGAGAAATAATTGCAAAATATTTTTGCACTTCCTCACGGCTGCTTGGCCCCCGTCCTAAAATGTGACGGAAAGCCAATTCAATTACCCGACTGTTAATAAAAGGTTGGTAAAACTGTTTTTGGTAAAGAGGAGATTTAGCTAAACGGCGAATAAACTCCCGCATGGAGATTTCGCAATTTTTAACTTTAGATTCTAAGTCAGAAATAGACAAGCTATAAGCACGGGTAATATCGCGCTCGAACACTTGACGATAAGCTGCTTTGACGATTTCTGTCTTTTCGCTAGAAGACAAACCGGGCTTCATCACGTACTTAGGACGACGTTCTGCGGCAACAGCGTAAATTTGTGGCAGTTGTAAACCCTGTTGGTCTCCGGAAGGACGTTGACGGACTTTTGTAGATGGTGTGGGTGCTTGGAATTCTGTCAACAGCACATCCATGTACTGAGTCACAATTTCTGTAGCTGCGGCATCTTTACGGAAAAACGATAAAGAAGCAGCTTTAATTTCTTGTAAAGCAACGATGGTTGCTTCCCCAGAACAAGCATTTTCAATAATTTCCCGTAAACCTCTGGTATTTACAGAGATGATGTTGGGGTCGCCGGCGACAATGGCGTAAGTAGCATAGCGTAAGAACCAGGACAAATCCCGTAAGCTCTTGGCCATGTTGCTAGGCCCATAACGAGCAACGTTAATGGGTCTAAAGCCTGGAGGTGTGGGGCCACCAGCAGAAGTATTGAAGATGGAACGGAGGTTTTCAAAGAAACCACCACGACTTTCAACGTAAGTGATTGTTCCTAGTTTCATGCCCTCTTGGACACTACCACCAGCACCAACCATTGCCAGTTCTCGCTCTTGGGGCTTTTCCAAGAAGGCCATTGGTGAACCACCAACGAAAATCCGGTTAGCAGCACGAGAGACGATGATTTCAGAATTTTCTGTGAGAATCTGGGCAATTTCTAAACGCTTTGTACCAGAGGCAAAATAACTACCAAGTTCGCTAAGTTCACCTCTTCCCAAAAAGCGGTCTTGTTGTTCCGCTTGGGAAATGGTGGCTACTGGTAAGGTTTGATATAGTTGCGGACGCGCAACTGAGCTTCCACCGCTTGCCTTAACACTCATGGGATTTTTAAATCTCCTATCATAATCGTTTATGTGTTAAGCCTAAGTTATTTTAAGGCTTGACATTTTTGCGTATTTATGTACATTACGCTTGCAAAATCCAGCAAATTAACCCGGTTCAATTTTTAGATTAGAACGTTTTGTGTTTACGCTGTTGGTTTATTAAGAAGTATGACGATTCTGTAATCTAAAATTGATTTTCCAGCAGATACATACTTCGATTTTCCTGGGTAAACATAGATTTTATCCCACATTCCGCACCCTTGTGATTGTTAAATTTAGTTATTAAGGCAGGGAACAACACAGAAGAGAAAAATGAGAATGGCTGTATTTATACTTAGGTTGTTAATTGCTACATTCTTGAGTTAATCTTTGTAAAATACAAGCTTTATCGTTTTGTGTAAAGTTTTAATATATTAAAGCGCAAGAAAAGAAATCTTTATTTTGGCTGGTGAGACGATAGGTATGACAATCTTGAGAAAGCGATCGCAATACTTAGCTTTTACAAGAAATAATCATCACTCAGACTTCCGTAGAAAACCAAGAGAATCTTTAAATTTTGAGATTACAAATCATATAACTCTTTAAACCAATTAATAAACCTCTGCACTTTAGGATTGTTGGGATTTAAAATATTATATTTGATAGCTTGATGTATTTGTCTACCTGGTTCATTTTGCCATGCTAACCAAGTGTAAATTTCTGCTTTATCAATATAAGATTCTTTAAATGTTGCACCTTTATTTTTTGCTTCTCTGACTACTTCCTGTGCATATTCCCAAAGATATTCTCCCTGTTCAGGAATCATATAACCTAAAAATGTTTCTAACATCCCTTCGATGATATTATCTGGCATAATCCAAACACCAAATTTTATGAACTTTGTGCCATTTGGTATGTTAATAATTAATCCTGTTTCTGGCATTTGTTCAGGAAGATTATCAATATAAATATTTTCAATTTGCAAACAAGCATTCCTAATCATTTTCCAACTGTCAGAAACATTTTCGTCCGCATCAATCATTAAACCTAAATGTGTTAGTCCACTGACCTGTAAGTGTGTAGAGATAAGGTTAGATGTGAGATTGTCTTTACCTCCAATTTGTTCAATTGGTACAATCGGTTGTTGTGTCACACAACACACAACCTCTGTATTACTGCTGGTTCTCTAAACAGAATAAATCACTCATTACGCTATGATAGTAAACAATGAAAGTTAAAGAAGTTCTCAAAATCCTAGAAGATGATGGTTGGTATATAGATCGGATTAGAGGTAGTCATCGTATCCTCAAACATCAGATTAAATCGGGTATTGTGGTAGTAGCGGGTAAACTTAGTAAAGACTTAGCAGAAGGAACTCGAAAGAGTATTTTTTCCCAAGCACAACTGGAGGACAAATAATGAACAATTATGCAGTAGTCTATGAATGGGCGGGTAGTAATTATTCTGCTTATGTTCCAGACTTACCGGGATGTGTTGCTTGTGGTGATACCCTACAAGAAACAGAAGAACTCATTAAAGAAGCTATAGAATTGTATTTGGAAGTGTTAAAAGAAGATGGAAAACCTATACCCAAACCTTCTACAGAAGTTGGTAAAGTTGCAGTGATGATCTAAAATTCAGATATCGGACTTCTTTAAGAAGTACGGTATCTATATATAATTATTGCTAAATTTGATATGATATTTAGCGAGAGTTAGAAAATGGTAAAAATCTAATGACAATTAAAGAACAAATTACGCAGGAGTTAGAAAGACTACCTGAACCAGTGTTAAAAGAGGTTTTAGATTTTGTGCAGTTTTTAAAAACTAAACAACAACAAAAAGAGATGTTAGAAATTACGATTATGAGTGAATCTTCGCTGGCACAGGATTGGTTAAAACCAGAGGAAGACGCAGCATGGCAGAATTTATAAAAGGTGATGTTGTAATTGTTCCCTTTCCATTTTCAGATTTAAGTCAAACCAAACGTAGACCAGCTTTAGTTATTGCTACACTTCAGGGAAATGACATGATTCTTTGTCAAATTACCAGTCAATCTGTTAGTGATAGATATGCCATTGGACTAGATAATTCTGATTTTAATTCAGGTGGTTTAAATCAGCCAAGTAATATTAGACCCAATCGGCTTTTTACTGCTGATAAACAAATTATCCTATATAAAGTAGGTGAAATAAAATCTGAAAAATTAACAGAAGTGATTAACAAAATTTTTGAGATTATACAGTATTAGAAAAATCCCCGACTTCTTTAAAAAATCGGGGATCTAAATCCTATTTCAACCCTGCTAACAAATCATTTTTCGCAGTTTCCAAAGCTTGCGGTAACTTACTTGCATCCCTTCCCCCAGCTTGCGCGAGGTTAGGTTTTCCACCACCACCACCACCGCAAATTTTCGCTACATTACCAACAAATTTTCCTGCTTGGATTCCTTTTTTATTCACTTCAGAACTAAAAGCAGCAACAATACTCACTTTCCCCTCTTCAGGAATAGAACCTAAAACCACAGCACCATTACCAATTTTTTGCAGTAATCTTTCCGCTGCATCTTTTAATGATTCTGCGTCTACATCTTCTAGTTGAGAAACAATAATTTTATGTTCTCCCACGGTTTCCGCAGTTTGTAATAAACTATCAGATTTAACTATTGCAAGTTGTGATTTTAGGGTTTGAATTGTTTTTTCACTGTTACGGAGTTCGGTTTGTAAAGTTGTGATTCTGTCTGGTATTTCTTCGGGTTTGATTTTAAAGCGGAAACACAAATCTTTAGTTACTTGATCTCGCACATTCAAATAATCTAAAACCGACGCACCAGACACCGCTTCTATTCTTCTCACCCCTGAAGAAACTCCCGCTTCAGAAATAATTTTGAAAACGCCTATTTCCGAAGTATTATTAACGTGAGTTCCCCCACATAATTCCATTGAAACACCGGGGAAATCAATTACTCGTACTTCATCACCGTATTTTTCACCGAACATTGCAATCGCACCTCTAGCTTTTGCTTCTGCTAAAGGTAATACTTCAATTTTGGCAGAATGCGCTTCACAAATCCAACTATTTACTAATTCTTCAACTTGTTGAACTTCATCTGCAGTTAAAGCACGAGGACAGTTAAAATCAAATCGCAAGCTATCAAAAGAAACTAAAGATCCTGCTTGGGAAATTCCCTCATCAACTACTTTCTTTAATGCAGCTTGTAATAAATGAGTTGCTGTATGGTTAGCTTGAGATCGACGACGACAAGAAGTATCAATTTGGGCGGTAATTTGATCAGCGATTCTAATTGTACCACGTTCAACTTTACCAAAGTGAACAAAGAAATCTGATTCTTTTTTCACATCTTCAATTCTGATTAAAATTCCATCACCGGAAATATAACCTTTATCTCCGATTTGTCCACCTGATTCTGCATAAAATGGGGTTTTATCCAAAACTATTTGGACTTCTGTACCCGCTTCCGCTTCTTCTTGGGAAATACCATTAACTAACAATACTTCAATTTTTGCTGTTATTGCTAATTGAGTATATCCGAAAAATTCGGTAGAATGAATATGTTCTGCAAGTTGATCTAAAGAACCTTGGACAGTTAAATCAATGGTTTCGTGTGCAGCTTTAGCACGTTCTACCTGTTTTTGCATTTCTACATTGAAAGCATCAACATCAACAGTAAGGTTATTTTCTTCGGCAATTTCTTGAGTTAATTCTAAGGGAAAACCAAAGGTATCATATAAGGTAAAAACACTTTCACCACTAATGGAAGTTAAACCTTTTTGTTTTACCTCTTGAATAATTTCAGCTAATAGTTTTTCACCTCTATCAAGAGTTTTCAAGAAGTTAGCTTCTTCCCGTTGTAACTCAGCTTTAATAGATGCTTCCCTTTGTCGTAAATTGGGGTAAATTGATTCAGAAAGAGAAATTGCTGTTTCTGCAACTTGGTTAATAAAGTCCCCAGAAATTCCAATTAATCTTCCATGTCTGACAACACGACGAATTAAACGCCGTAAAACGTAACCTCTTCCCACATTAGAAGCGCGGATTTCATCAGCGATCATGTGAACAACAGAACGGACATGATCACCAATTACCTTTAACGAAATTTTGGTATTTTCATCACTTTGGTGATAATCAATGTTAGCAATTTTCGCCGCAGTTTCAATAATCGGGAAAATCAAATCTGTTTCATAATTATTAGGAACTTTTTGGAGAATTTGCGCCATTCTTTCCAAACCCATTCCCGTGTCAATATTCTTATTTTGCAACAGCGTTAAATTTCCCGAAGCATCCCGATTATATTGCATGAATACCAAGTTATAAAACTCGATAAATCGGGAATCATCTTCTAAATCAATATGATCATCTCCTAATTCTGGATGAAAATCATAATAAATTTCTGAACATGGTCCACAGGGTCCAGTAATTCCAGAAACCCAAAAATTATCATCTGCACCCATGCGTTTGATGCGTTTTTCTGTTACACCAATTCTATCGCGCCAAATTACGAAAGCTTCCTCATCTTCTTCAAATACACTAACGACTAGATTTTGAGGAGAAATACCAAAGACTTGAGTTGATATTTCCCAACCCCAAGCGATCGCTTGTTCTTTAAAATAATCACCAAAGCTAAAATTACCCAACATCTCAAAAAATGTATGATGGCGTTTTGTCCGTCCCACATTTTCGATATCATTGGTACGGATACATTTCTGAGAAGTTGTAGCGCGTTTAAATTCTGGTGTGCGCTGTCCCAGGAATATCGGTTTAAATGGGAGCATCCCTGCGATAGTTAGCAGCACCGTGGGATCTTCTGGTACTAGAGATGCACTCTTGAGCGGTTGGTGTCCCCTTTGGGTGTAGAAGTCGAGAAATAAAGCGCGAATATCGTTACCGCTAAGAAACTGGGGAGTTGATGACATGAGTGTGAAATCAAATTTAATTAATTTAGTCAGTTCTGCAAAAAGCATCATTACTATTTATTAGTTATGCCATAAAATTAGAGCTATGGTAATTACTAAATAAAAGCCTGAAATCTTGACTAGGAAGTATTTTCAGACTTTTATTTCTCTAAATTTTTAAATTTGCTTTAATGCCGAATTTGGATTATAAGATAAATGCAGCACAGTTTGTTTATCAGTACAAACAAAAAACCCCCTTGGGGGGGACTGTAGGTTATTCGAGTGGAGTGAACAACTAAGTAATAAATACCTAGAGTAAATACAGTAATCCGAACAAAATAATCCAAATTACGTCCACAAAGTGCCAGTAAATTTCCGCCGCTTCAATCCCGAATCTTTTTTCGCTGGAGTAGTGTCCGGGAGTAAGCGATCGCCACAAAACCGCTACAATTGCTAATACACCTATGGTCACGTGCAAGCCGTGAAAACCAGTTAAAACATAGAATGAACTGGCGAATAAATTGGCAGTCAGACCAAACTCTAAATGAGTGTATTCATAAACCTGACCTGCTAGGAAAATAGCCCCCATAACTGCGGTAATTGCTAACCAAATCCGCATTCCCTTCGTATCATTCTTTTTGATCGCAGTATCAGCATTGTGCATGACAAAACTACTAGCGATCAGAATAGAAGTATTGATTGTTGGCAACAACAGTTCTAAATCTGGTGTTCCTGCTGGTGGCCAGACAGGGATAGTAGAACGGTAAGTCAGGTATGCACCAAACAAACCCATAAAAATCATGCCCTCAGCCACCAAAAACATAAATAGACCAAATAAACGATGATCTGGATGTTCTTCGTGATGAGAAACTACTGTGTGATGGTGATTTAATTCAGTTTTCGCCGTGTCAATAGTTTGACTTTGCATAAATTGGTCAGTTGTTAGTTGTCAGTTGTCCTTTATCAGTAGGAAAAATATTCTCCCCTGCTTCCCTAAACTGCTGATTCAGTTTGGGGAGTTAATACAGGTTTAGTTTCAGTCCGTTCTTTACTCATGCCGTAATCGTAGGGGCCTGTAGTTAAAACGGGAAGTTGTTCAAAATTCTCAATTGCTGGTGGGGAAGTAGTTGTCCATTCCAAAGTCAATCCTTGCCAGGGATTATTACCCGCTTTTTCCCCATATAACCAAGACCAAATGGCATTAATTAAAAACGGTAATGTAGAAATTGCCAAAATATAAGACCCGTAGGTGCAGATTTCATTCAAACTTGTGAACTTGGGATCATATTGGGCGATACGGCGATTCATACCCATGAGTCCGAGTTTGTGCATGGGTAAGAAAGTCATATTTAGACCAACGATAGTGAGGGCAAAATGTACCTGACCCCAAAACTCGTTCATTTTCCGTCCCGTCATTTTCGGGAACCAGTGGTAAATAGCGGCAAAAATTCCTAACACACTGCCACCAAATAAAACATAGTGCAGGTGTGCTACCACAAAATAAGTATCGTGAACGTGAATATCAAAAGGAACTGAGGCCAACATTACGCCACTAATACCACCTATCACAAAAGTTGCTAAAAAGCCGACGGCAAATAACATGGGACTATTGAGGCGGATTTTCCCCCCCCAGATAGTGGCTAACCAACCAAAGATTTTAATGCCCGTGGGGACAGCAATGATCATGGTGGTGATCATGAAAAACATCCGCAACCAAGCGGGGACACCACTGGTAAACATATGATGCGCCCAGACGATTAAACCTAAAAAGCTGATAGCTAGGGATGAAAAAGCGATCGCTTTATAGCCGAAAATAGGTTTACGGGCATGAACTGGGAGAATTTCCGAAATTGTGCCAAAGAACGGCAAAATCATGATGTAAACAGCCGGATGGGAATAGAACCAGAACATATGCTGGTACACCACCGGATCTCCGCCCCCAGTCGGGTTAAAAAATGTTGTTCCTGCCAACAAGTCAAAACCCAACAAAATCAAAGCCGCCGCTAATACTGGTGTAGATACCAGCACCAAAGCCGAAGTTGCCAACATTGACCAGCAAAACAAAGGCATTTGAAACAGCCCCATACTAGGAACACGCATCTTCAAAATGGTGACGAGAAAATTAATCCCCCCCAAAATTGAGGAAGTTCCCAATAGCAAGACACTCATAATCCAAATTGCCTCTCCCACCTGGCCTGTCACCAAACTCAAAGGTGGGTAGGAAGTCCAACCAGCATCGGGTGCATCACCTATCACCAAACTTACAATCAGTAAGAGACCTGCGGGGGGGATCATCCAAAAGGCCACCGCATTGAGGCGGGGAAATGCCATATCTCTAGCCCCAATCATCAGGGGGATCAAGTAGTTAGCAAATCCAGCACCGGCGGGAACAATCCACAAAAAAATCATGATTGTGGCATGGAGAGTAAACAAGCTGTTGTAGACTTCAGGAGTGACAAAATCTACATCAGGAGTGCGTAATTCTGTCCGCACCAAATCAGCCATGACACCGCCAATGCAGTAAAAAATAAACGAGGTGACTAGATATTGAATCCCAATCACCTTATGGTCTGTACTAAAACCAAAAAAGTCATACCAACGCCTTTCCCCGTGTTCTTCCACAGGTTTGGGGCTATTATCCGTATTTTGTAACTGTGCTTGTGTCATATTTTAAAGAAGGAGTCACCGAGTCAGGAGTATGGCTAACGCCACGCTATGCCTTCGGCACACTACGTGAACGTTATCAGGAGTTCAGGAGGAAAGAAGGAAGAAGAAGGAAATTTTTCCCCTGCCCCTTGCCCCCTGCCTCTTATTTTGTAACTGCTGCAACTTCTGTAATTAGTCAACTACTTAATTTGATGCAGAATTTCTGAGTTGATCCCCATATCCTTGGTGTAGGGAGAGAGAAATTCATCGCTAGTTATGTCCGGGGGATTCATTGCTACCGCTTGATTTGGGGTATCTTTACTAGCAACTAGCTGTTCTTGCATCCATTGGTCAAAGGCTTCCTGTGTCTCGACCACAACTTGGGTTTTCATTGCTCCATGATAGGGTCCACATAGTTCAGCACAAATTAATTCATAATCACCGGCTTTTCTAGGGGTGAAACGGAGATTTGTCTGTCTACCAGGAATGGCATCCTGTTTCATGCGAAATTCTGGAATCCAAAAGGCGTGGATGACATCATTAGCTGTCATGTTTATTTCTACGGTTTTGCCAATGGGAAGATGAAGTTCACCAGTGGTCACGCCTGTTTCGGGATAGGTGAATAACCAAGCATATTGCAGCCCGGTGACATCAACAATTAATTGTGGTGGAGAGGTTTTCTGTTGCTCTGAGAACTGTACAGGTGTTGCTGTGTTACCAGATGTATGGTCTAGGGTGGCAGCTATGGCTGTACCCGGCATAGTCATGGACTCTTCCATCATGGGAGAACCGTGACCACCATGGGGATCAAAGCCGCCAATGTTGGTATAGACATCAAAACTGTAAATGGAAATACCCAGAACGATAATTGCGGGGATCGCCGTCCAGAGTATTTCTAGAGGCACATTACCTTCAATTGGTAATCCATCTTCATTGTCACCAGCCCGGCGACGATATTTGATAACAGAGTAAATTAAAACACATTCAACGATTAAAAATATGCCTGTGGAAACAGTCATCATCGCGTTGAATAGTCCATCTACCAAAGGTGCTTCATCGGAGGCCGCCGTAGGTAAAAGACCATGATTTTGACCATACCAGATACTAACGAGAGTGAGGACAATGCCAATGAGTAATGTCCAGATTGCACTTGGAATTTTCACGGCTTATTTTTTAATGAATTGACTACTTGATCTTAAAGTGACTTCAATTATGAGAGTGACTCTATTTACTAAGGTAGTGCAGCCTATCCAATATATTATCCGTTGGTCTGAAATCTTTATTAATTTTTTCGATTAAGATCACAATTTTGAGTACAAGAGAGATAAGTTGTACAACCTGCAAATAATAGATGACCTTTAGTAAAAAAATTTAAGGAAAATTTCAGAAAATCCCCTTAATTCCCATTGATTAATCATTTCCATCGGCAAAAAGCACAAAATCTTACAGCTAAAACTAGCTAAAGTGATCCAAAGTATAAGGGAAAGCTGATTTCGAGATTCTGACCGTGCGGTTAGGGTGAGTAGAGATTGGTATTAACTCAAAATAGAAAATTTTCAACTTCAAGCACAAGCACCTCAGAAGGTATTGTTAATGAACGAATTTGTCCTAGAACAACAAAATGAAGCGGCTTCAATTGCAAAACAGCCCCAGGATATGATTCGTCGCTTGGTGTGGAAAATATGCGTAGCCACCTTAATTTTGATGGCTATAGGCAGTGCCACCAGAGTGATGAATGCTGGTTTGGCTTGTCCTGATTGGCCTTTGTGCTATGGGGAATTAGTTCCAGCCAAGCAAATGAATCTCCAAGTGTTTTTGGAGTGGTTTCATCGCCTAGATGCAGCTTTAATTGGTTTGAGTGCGATCGCTCTGGGCGGTTTATCCTGGTGGCATCGTACCTCTTTACCCAAGTGGCTACCCTGGGCATCTACATTTGCCCTATTTTTAATTGTCTTCCAAGGCATTTTGGGAGGACTAACTGTAACTGAATTGCTGCGGTTTGATATTGTTACCGCCCATTTAGGAACAGCATTACTATTTTTCACCACTTTGTTAATTATCGGCACAGGTCTGACCCCCTATCAAGGAACGGGAACGGTGGGCAAGTTACCCCTACTGGGTTTTACTGCTGCTGTTTTTGTCTATTTACAAAGTTTACTGGGGGCGTTAGTTGGTTCTCGCTGGGCTTTGCATCAATGTTTTGCCGGGGATCAGCTTTGTGATGTGATGTACAGCCATATTTTTGGTTTAGTACCACCAACTATCGCTACTTTGGCAGTCATTTTTATGTCTTGGCGGACTCCCGCATTGCATCCTGTGTTGCGGAAATTGGCAAATATGGCTGGTGGCTTGTTGATTTTACAACTGTTATTGGGTGTGGCCACCTTCAGGTTACATCTACAAGTTGAACCTCTCACCGTTTCTCATCAAGCTATTGGTGCAACTTTACTCGGTACTTTGGTGGTGTTTACGGTTTTATCCATCCGGGATTGGTTAACTCATCGGGAAATACAGGCTGCACCCACCATAGCAAGTCATGGCGCAAACTAGTCCAAGGTTGACCGAAGAATTTTAGATTTTAGATTTTGGATTTTGGATTGGGAATTTTCGGTACAAGCCCTTCAGACTCCTGACTCCTGACTCCTGCCATAGCAGATCAGTTCTTGAAACATAAGGAAAAAGACCTAACATGATTGAGACTAATGTCTCTCGTCGTCACCACGACACATTTCTCCAAGTCGTTCAAAGTTATTACCAACTGACTAAACCCCGAATTATTCCCCTCCTGTTAATTACTACTGCTGGGAGTATGTGGATCGCCGCTAAGGGTGAGGTAGATCCTTGGTTGTTAATTATCACGATGATCGGTGGCACTTTAGCAGCGGCCAGCGCCCAAACTATTAACTGTATCTATGATCGAGATATAGATTACGATATGGAGCGCACCCGCCACCGTCCCATGCCTTCCGGTAAGGTACAACCCCGTGATGCTTTGATTTTTGCGATCGCTCTGGCTGTACTTTCTTTTACTCTCCTCACAGTTTTTGCCAATCTTCTGGCTGCTTTTTTAGCCTTTTCTGGCATCATTTTCTATGTTTTAGTCTATACTCACTGGCTTAAACGCCATAGCACTCAAAATATCGTTATTGGCGGTGCTGCGGGGGCAATTCCCGCTTTGGTGGGTTGGGCGGCAGTGACAGATACTTTAAGCTGGGCAGCTTGGCTAATTTTTGCGATCGTCTTTTTGTGGACACCACCCCATTTCTGGGCTTTGGCTTTAATGATTCGTGATGATTACGCTAAGGTGGGAATACCGATGTTACCTGTGGTAGCGGGTGATAAGGCAACCGTACGGCAAATTTGGTTTTATACGGTAATTACCGTAACTGCTACAATCTTACTGTTTTACCCCTTACACGCCAGTGGTATTGTCTATGCTGTTATTGCCTTAACCTTAGGTGGGGTATTTGTCCATAAGTCTTGGCGCTTGTTACAAAATCCCGAAGATAAAACCATAGCGCGGGAATTGTTTTTGTATTCCATTTCCTACATGATGCTATTGTGTTTGGGAATGGTAGTGGATAGTTTACCTGTGACTCATCATTTACTGAGTACAGCGCTTGATTACTTGCATTTGTCCTAGTCAAAATTCAGTGAAGTCGGGGATCTATGTGTGAGGTAAAAGATCCCCGACTTCTCAAATCAATCTTCAAAAAAATAAATAATAGGGTATCAATATAGACTAAAAAATTGTCGGTGTAGAAGCATTAATTTGCTGGCAACATCCACAATATGGCATGATTTCTCCCGCCGAGTTTATATTTTACCCCCAAACTTGGGGGGCTAAATAGGCACAAAACGAAGACAGATAGGACTTGTGTGTACACTGTAGCCTTAGCAAGGGGGGACTACAGGAGGCTGATTATGTGCATCTTCATAGAAAATTGATGTCAGAAGTCGGGGATCTGGATATGAACGAGTGCTATAGATCTATCTTCCGATTAGACATCTACAAAAATTAAATATGCGTATCCTATAAACTTTTCAGAGACATTCTAGTGGAATTAGTGCTACCATTTGTATGTTAGATGCAATACAGTAGAATGCAGAGGAAATATATGCTGAATATTAGAGGCTTAAATGTTCTTACCAGCAAATTTCTGTATATATATTCAGAGTAAGTAGGAGAGTAAAATGGTCACCATTTTAATTATTGAAGATGAAAATCAAATTAGAGAGAATATCCGTGAAATATTGCATTTATTCGATTTTGATACGCTGGTGGCCGAAAATGGCTTGGTAGGTCTGGAGATAGTTAAAGATCAACATCCTGATTTGGTTCTTTGTGATTTGATGATGCCTGAATTAGATGGGTATTGTGTGTTACATCATCTGCGTCAAGATAGTTCTACGGCAACAATTCCTGTAATTTTCTTAACCGCCAAATCAGAGTGGTCAGATTTACGCCGAGGGATGGAACTTGGTGCTGATGATTATCTCATTAAACCTTTCCAACCAGATGAACTACTACAAGCAATTATTACGAGACTGGAAAAACAATCTATAGCTGAAAAACAAACTGAAGAAAAACTGAAGAATTTAAGCACTTCTATTAGTCACTCCCTTCCCCATGAAATTAATACTCCTTTGAATCGTATTATCAGATTATCCAAGTTATTGATTGAAGATGGGGGATCATTAGCTAATGAAGAAAATTTAGAAATGTTAAAATCAATTCATGACTCAGGATTAAGACTACATCAATTAACTCTGAATTTTCTGATGTATGCAGACTTAGAATTATTAGCATCTGACCCTCAAAGAATTGCTGAACTGCGTAATAATGGATGTAAAAGTTATATCAAATCAATCATTGAAAATATAGCAGTAAAAATTTCAGAAAAGGTGAATAGATTAGCAGATTTAAGTATAGATGTTCAAGAAGCAATAGTCAATATCTCTTCTGCTAAGTTGAGTAAAATAGTGGAAGAAATAATTGATAATGCTTTTAAGTTTTCTCAGCCCAATACACCAGTGAAAATCAGAGGCTTTGTGAATAATAATAAGTTTCATTTATTTATTATTGACTACGGCAGAGGTATGACCAAGGAAGAAATTACAAATCTTGGTGCTTATGTGCAGTTTGAACGTAAAATCCATGAACAACAGGGTTCAGGTTTAGGACTATCAATTGCTAGGAAGTTGGTAGAACTCCATGGAGGAGAGTTTTCCATTGAAAGTATTCCTGAAAAACAAACAATTATTAGGATTGTTCTTACTAAATCAAGATTAGAGGCAGATGTTGAAAGTTTCAGGAATTGACAATTACGACACAACTAGAACACTTTTGAGAAGTGTAATGTGGTGCTATAGAGAACCTTGTAAACCCAGATTACCCTGTAACCCACCAGTGTGGATTAATAACAAAGATTGTGATTTTAAAAAGCCTTTCGCAATTAAATCCATGACTCCATAAAACATTTTTCCCGTATAAATATAATCTAAGGGGATATCATATTGGATTTGAAAATCTTGACAAAATAGTTTTAATTCTTTCGTTACTTTCCCATAACCTCCGAAATGATAATCACATACCAGTTGCCAAGGTGCGGGAGAATAAACTGGTGTCGGTAAGCCAGAATTAAGATAATTTGTTAATAAGTTATTGATGTCTTGATTAAGAAAATCTCCATCTTTTAAAACAGGAAACCCAATCACTTTTTGTTCTTGATTTAATGAAAGTGCGATTCCTGCTAAAGTTGTTCCCGTACCGCAAGCTAAACAAATAGTATTAAATCCTTTCACTGTTTGTAATATTTCTATAGAACCCCGCATACCATTTAAGTTAGAACCACCTTCAGGAATAATAAATACTTCTCCAAATTGCTGTTTTAACTGATTTTGTAATGCCTGTGTATGGCGTTTTTTATATGTGTGCCGATCAATATAGACTAATTCCATCCCCTGTTCTGTAGCGAATTGTAAAGTAGGATTTAGGGGTGTATTTTCTTCTCCACGAATTAAGCCAATAGTGCGGAAACCAAAGATATTTCCCCCAGCCGCAGTAGCATAAATATGGTTAGAATAAGCACCACCAAAGGTGAGAATTGTAGAAATATTTTTCTCTCTAGCTTCTAAAAGATTATATTTTAGCTTATACCATTTATTACCGTTAATTTTGGGGTGCATGATATCCAAGCGTAAGATATATAACTTAACATCTGCATTAGCCACAATTTCACTATCAATTTGTTGAATAACTGGCGGAAAAAAAATTGACGACATTTCCAGAACAAGATAAACTATCAAAGTTATAAAAATATACACTGATTATGGAGCTTAGATAGCCGCAGTTTAAAGTTAGCAATTACGGAAAGTGTAGCGACGGAAAATGTGGAAAGTGCGATCGCTATCTTGTTACAATTGGGAAGTTTGGCCTTGGTGATTTGATGTATGAAAATGATTTTTGATGATATCCAAACTCTTGTAGAGATGTTGCGGCGGAACGTCTTTATACCTAAGTTCATCCGTAAGAATTCAGGTGAGGTAAAAAGATCCCCGACTTCTGTGATCAATTTATTATTTATGGACACAATTAATCAAAGAAGTCGGGGATCTGGGTATGAACGAGTGCTATAGCTGCATACTTACATTCATTCTTGGTTTCAGCAATACCACTTTTTCTCTCTTGTACTTTACGACTGAATACTTTTATGTCTAGTCAACGTCTAATTCAAAGTATATATACAGATGGTGCTTGCACAGGCAACCCTGGCCCTGGTGGTTGGGGTACAGTAGTTTATTTTAATGATGGTTCAGTGCATGAAATGGGTGATTCATCCCAGCACACCACTAATAATAAAATGGAAATGCAAGCAGCGATCGCCGCCTTGGAATTTTTTAAATCTTCTGGACAAAATCAACCTATTAGTCTGCATACCGATAGTGAATATTTGATTAATTGTGTAACCAAATGGGTGAAAGGTTGGAAAAAGAACGGCTGGAAAAAGTCAGATGGTAAACCTGTACAAAACCAAGACCTCTTAGAAACTTTAGATGAACTAAATAGCAAATTAGTCAAATGGGAATACGTTAAGGGACATTCTGGTAATATTGGTAATGAACGCTGTGATGCGATCGCTCGCTCCTTTGCCAATGGCAAAACCCCCAAGTTACAACAGTTAGTATCACAACTGCTTAATGAAACTTTACCAAAAAATAGCGAAATAAGCGTAGTAAAAGTATCTGATTATCCAATAAACTCTACGATAATTAATAAAAATACACTGCAAAGCAGTTCGGCTGCATCAGATATCACCACTATGGAACCATTTACCGCGCCAAATGCGGCTACAGGCAATGAACAACCTACTGAAATCAGGGTTTCACAACTTCGCCACTTGGTAGAAACTTTGCGTATAGCAGACGAAATTGCTGAAAAAGGCTATCTCATTACCAGTTCTGAATTAGCAGACCTCATGAGTGTCCATTCCAGTGCCGTTACCAGTCGAGGAGATGAATGGCGTTGGCGAAATTGGATAGTTTCACGGGTAAGACGTGAAGGTAATCAAATTCTTTGGGAACTTGAACGCGGGGACAAGCTAGAAAAAGAAGTAGATTAAGTTATGAATTGGGGTCTAGGGAATAGGTAAGTATTGAGACGGAATTAATTACACAATGTCATTATGAATGGAACGAAGTGAAATGAAACAATCCCAACCCTTGGGATTGCTCCCCTTCCCTCGGAATGACTGTAAATATTTATTTTTGTCCAATTACTTATTGCTATAAATTGTTAAACCTCCCCAAAATCGAAATTTTTTACGTTCAAATTACAAACTCGCCAAAATCTCCAACTTCTCACGCCAATTTTCATCGTACCGCAGAGTTAAAATTTGATACCTAGCATTGTACCTGAGATTATCGCGCTGAATTTTATCTTGCTTTTTCTGTTCGGGGCTATCATGAACTGAACCATCACAAAAGAGAGCGATCGCCTCTTCTTTATACTAATTCGTAATTAAAGTCGGGGATCTGAGGACAACAAAATTAACCAGTAATTGTCCCTGTCAAAGGAGAACTAGCACTAGCATAGTTTTTCATTGGCATCCTACCCGCCAAATAAGCCATACGACCTGCGACAGTTGCCAAACCCATCGCATAAGCCATTGCGGGGGCATTTTCAGCCAGGGCGATCGCACTATTAATTAACAACGCATCCGCACCTAATTCCATTGCTTGTGCAGCTTCCGAAGGCGCACCAATACCCGCATCTACCACTACCGGCACCTTAGCATTTTCAATAATAATCTGAACATTGGCAGTAGTTTTTAACCCTTGTCCAGAACCTATGGGCGCGGCTAAAGGCATCACTGTCGCACAGCCAATCTCTTCTAACCGCTTTGCTAACATTGGATCAGCATTAATATAAGGCAATACAGCAAAACCTTCTTTTACCAACTGTTCCGCAGCTTGTAAAGTACCTATGGGATCAGGTAATAAATACTTGGTATCGGGTATAACTTCTAACTTAATAAAATTATTATCTTCCTGTCCCAATAACTTAGCCATTTCCCGTCCTAAACGTGCCACACGAATTGCTTCTTCCGCAGTTTGACAACCAGCAGTATTCGGCAGCATCCAGATTTTACCCCAATCTAAAGCTTCTGCTAAACCTTCATGTCCTGGTGCGTTGGTTTGTACTCGTCGCACAGCTACAGTAACAATTTGACAACCACTAGCAGCGACACTTTTCTGCATTTCCTCAATACTGCGATACTTACCAGTTCCCGTCATCAAGCGAGATTGAAAGGTTTTACCAGCAATAATTAATCCTGAATCTTGTAGTTTTAGTTCAGTAGATGGTAGAGACAAATCTTTACTATGTCCGTTAGTTAAATTAGCAGAGTGTGTAAACATGGATATTGTCATAGATGACTGAGTTTGAAAGGGTTTATTCTGAAAGCGGGAATAATGGAAATCAGTGAGAAGAGGATCAGTTTTTTGTGACAAAATTAAATCCGTAGTTAACACAGATGTGACTGGTGCAAGCAAAATTCCATTGCGATAATGACCAGTAGCTAAAGTTAAATTTTGACAATGACTTTCACCTAAAATCGGTAATTCATCGGAGGTAGTAGGACGAAAACCCCACCACATTTCTTGAATGGGATAATCTGCTAATTGGGGATAAAGACGGGTTGCAGCTTCTAGTAAACCTTGAATTCCTGCTGGTGTGTTATCGGGAGTAAAACCCACATCTTCGCTTGTCGCCCCTAAAATTATAGAACGATTTCGCCTAGGAACAATGTAAATATTTTTACCAAACAAAACCCGTGTTAAGGGCAACTCTTTTACAAATTCTGGTACTCGCAACCGTAGCATTTGTCCTTTGCGGGGACGCACAGGTAAAGGTAATAATTGATTTGCCCAAGCACCAGCAGCTAAAAGATAATGATCAGCCCTGACTAAGCCTGTGTTAGTCTGAATACCTATAACTTTTCCTTGTTGTTGACAAATAGCATCTACCTTAATTCCATCTTTGAAAACTACCCCCAAAGACTCAGCCGCAGTTCGCAAAACTTTAACCAAAGCTTGGTTATCAACTTGGCCATTTTCAGGATACCACCAACCACCAACCACATCAGCCCCTAATCCCGGCTGATATTGATTAATAGCATCTTTATCTAACCAAAAGCCTTGAGATTTGAAAGATGGGGAAATAGGGAGATTAACTTCCGCCTCCTGATAAACTGGTGCAAGGACACCAGAAGGCCAATAACCTGTACTGTTTAAATCTTTTTTGGCTGTTAGTTCTTCTAATTTGTTGATCCAGTCAGGATATAAAGCAAGCGATCGCCTACACAAAGATAACATCCCTTTATGAGTGATATTTTCCGCATCAGGTGCTAACATCCCTGCGGCGGCATGGCTGGCTGCGGCAGTAAAATCACGGCAAAGTACAGTAACATTTGCACTCCGCAACTTCAACTCTACAGCGCAAGCCAACCCGATAATACCACCACCAATAATTAAAACATCGCTAGTCATTAGTTAATAGTTATTCGTCCTTAGTAAATAACTAATAACCTATCAGGGCTGGTAATTGGTAATTGGTTAGGTCATTAGTCAAAAAACACTGTTGCCTATTGCCTTACCATAAAGCCGTAATTGGTCTTTTATTAGGAGAATTATTACTGGTGGCAGTGGTGTTAGAACTACTCTCTGTAACAGAAGTTTCCTCGGTGGAACTATCATTACCGCTACTTGTTTCTTGTGCAGCCCCAGAATTATCTGGAGTTCCAGTAGAAGCATTACTTTGAGCTACACTGGTGCGATTACCATCACCAGTAGTTTCGGAATCATTAGTGGCATTATTTTCCGAGTTATTTCTGTTTGCAGTGCTATTAACATTAATATTAGCCGGAAGAACACTAGATGCTCTGCGTCCTGGTGGCAAATTAGCACCTTGTTGTCCGCCCATAGGAAAGTTAATTCCTAGCAACGTACCTAGTAAAATTGCCACACCGCCAGCCATTAAAATCAAGGGTGTCCATCTGCCCATCTTATCTTTCTCCTTGTTAACCTTCTGGTGTCCAAACTAATTCAGAACCTTGACCCCAAAACCCATCAAATTTAGTTACTTTTACATCACCTAAAACCTGTGTTTGACAAGCTAAACGCAAGTCTGACGCAGGAGAATGGGGAGGAAGCGAACGCCGTGTTTGATCACGCCAATTCGCGGCTGATACTTCGCCTTCTACCTTAACCGCACAAGTACCACAAGTGCCAAGACCTCTACAATTTATTACTTGAGAACCACCATTGTGCAGGTCAACACCATTTATTAGCAGCACCTTTCTTAAATTGACTTGGCTTTCACACTCAATTAATTTACCTTGAGCTAGAACCTTTGGCATATTGAAATTACCAAACTAAATTACAACAGGGAACAGGTAAGAGGTAAGAGGCAAAAGGCAGGAGGCAGTGGTATGGCTAACGCCACCCTTTGCGAACGGCTTCGCTCACCAACCGGAGGCAAGAGAAAAAAGAATAATATATTGCTCCTTTGCTCCCCTGCACCCCTGCTCCCCCACCTCCCTAACTGTGTTCACGAAATTATTATGACCATAACTCTCTCAAATCAACTTTGGCTTTATGACACTACTCTCCGTGATGGAACTCAACGGGAAGGACTGTCAGTATCCATAGAAGATAAATTACGCATTGCTTATAGACTAGATGAATTAGGGATTCCCTTTATTGAAGGTGGTTGGCCAGGAGCAAATCCTAAAGATGTACAATTTTTCTGGCAACTGCAACAAAAACCTCTCAAACAGGCGGAAATAGTTCCCTTTTGTTCTACCCGTCGTCCCCACACCAAGGCAGTAGATGAACCCATGCTAGAAGCTATTTTAGCCGCCAGTACCCGCTGGGTGACAATTTTCGGTAAATCTTGGGATTTGCACGTTATAGAAGGACTCAAGACCAGCCTAGATGAAAATTTAGCCATGATTGGCGATACCATTGAGTATCTACGTTCTCAAGGCAAGCGTGTGATTTACGATGCTGAACATTGGTTTGATGGCTATAAGCAAAACCCCGATTATGCTTTACAGACGCTGAAAACAGCGATGATAGCAGGTGCAGAATGGTTAGTTTTATGTGATACCAATGGTGGAACTTTACCTCATGAGGTTTCAGAAATTGTGTCAGTGGTCAGTGGTCAAGAACACAAAACAATTCCTCAAATTGGCATACATACTCATAATGATTCAGAAATGGCCGTAGCTAATGCCCTAGCAGCAGTCATGTCCGGTGCAAAGATGGTACAAGGAACAATTAACGGTTATGGAGAACGCTGTGGCAATGCCAATTTGTGTTCTCTGATTCCTAATTTACAGCTAAAGTTAGGTTATAGCTGTATTGGGGAACACCAGCTAAATCAACTTACAGAAGTTAGTCACTTTGTCAGTGAAGTTGTGAATCTTGCACCAGATGAACACGCTGCTTTTGTGGGACGTTCGGCTTTTGCTCATAAAGGCGGTATTCATGTCTCTGCGGTAGAACGTAACCCTTTAACCTATGAACATATTCAACCGGAACAGGTGGGCAACCGTCGCCGTATCGTTATTTCTGAACAGTCTGGTTTAAGTAATGTATTATCTAAAGCTAGAACTTTGGGAATAGAGTTAGATAAAAATGATCCCCAAACTCGGCAAATTCTGCAAACAATGAAAAAATTGGAAAGTGAAGGTTATCAATTTGAAGCCGCCGAAGCTAGTTTTGCCCTGTTAATATATGAGGCATTGGGACAGCGCAAACAGTTTTTTGAAGTTAAAGGTTTTCAAGTACATTGTGATTTAGTAGAAATGAAAGAAACTACTAATTCTTTAGCAACTGTGAAGGTGGCAGTAAATGGTAAAAATATTCTCGAAGCAGCAGAAGGTAATGGACCAGTAGCGGCTTTAGATGCTGCTTTGCGTAAGGCTCTAGTCAATTTTTATCCGCCCATTGCCGATTTTGAATTAACTGATTATAAAGTCAGAATTCTCAATGGAAATACAGGTACATCAGCAAAAACCCGTGCTTTAGTAGAATCGGGAAATGGTCAAAAACGCTGGACAACGATAGGAGTTTCTACAAATATTTTAGAAGCTTCCTATCAAGCTGTAGTTGCAGGTTTGGAATATGGGTTATTGCTGTATTTCCAACCAAAGTAAGAATTCAGGTGAGGGGATAAGATCCCCGACTTCTCAGATCAAGTAATCATTTATTGACACAATAAATAAAAGAAGTCGGGGATCTGGGTATGCTGTCACCTTCGTCGCTATTTCTTACTCCCTACTCCTTTACATAACTGTCTATCACCATCGCTGACATTGGGATTGTTCTCCAAATAATTTCTTACCCAATTACAGCTAGTCTCCATTAAAGAATCTAAGTCCGGACTTAATTTATTCATATTCCAAAGTTTGATAGTTTTATCATCACTACCAGAAGCTAAAGTCTGACCATCGGGGCTAAAACTGACAGCATAAACAGATTTTTCATGCTTTTGTAGGAGGGGAAGTTCCTCACCTGTTGCTACATTCCAAAGTTTAATCATTTTATCCAGACTACCAGAAGCTAAAGTTTTACCATCGGGGCTAAAACTCACACTATTAACTGATTTTTGATGTCCCTGGAGAGTCCGAATTTCCTTGCCTGTCTCTACATCCCAGAGTTTGACAGTATTATCACGACTGCCGGAAGCTAATATTTTACCATCGGGGCTAAAAGTAACGCTATTAATAGGTTCTTTATGTCCTTGGATAGTACGGATTTCCTTGCCTGTATCCGGATTCCAAAGTTTAATAGTTTTGTCATTACTCCCAGAAGCTAAGGTCTTACCATCAGGACTAAAACTGACACTATTAACAGGTTTTTTATGTCCTTCGAGAGTACGGATTTCTTTGCCTGTGTCTGGATTCCAAAGTTTAATAGTTTTATCATTACTCCCGGAAGCTAAGGTCTTACCATCAGGACTAAAACTGACACTATTAACAGGTTTTTTATGTCCTTTGAGAGTACGGATTTCTTTGCCTGTGTCCGGATTCCAAAGTTTGATAACGCCGTCCCAACTGTTAGAAGCTAAGATTTTACCGTCAGGGTTATAACTGACGTTATAGACATAGCCATTATGCCCTTCAAGGGTGTGAATTTCCTTACCTGTTTCTAAATTCCACAGTTTGATAGTTCTGTCCAGGCTGCCGGAGGCCAAAGATTTCTTGTCAGGACTGAAACTAACGGAATATACGGAGTTGTCATGGCCTTGGAGGCTGTATATTTTTTTTCCTGTTTCCACATTCCAAAGTTTGAGGGTGGTGTCCCAGCTACCTGTGACTAAGGTTTGACCGTCTGGACTAAAGCTGATGCTTCTCACAGAGTCATCATGGCCTTGAAGAGTGCGAATTTCCTTACCTGTCTCTAGATTCCAGAGTTTGGCTGTGTTGTCAGCACTACCAGAAGCTAAGGTTTTGCCGTCGGGGCTAAAACTGAGGCTAAATATATAGTAATCATGTCCATAAAAAGTTTTGATTTTTTCACCTGTTTCTACATCCCAAAGTTTGATGGTTTTATCATTTGACCCAGAAGCTAAGGTTTTGCCATCGGGGCTAAAAACAACACTATAGACATAGTTCTTATGTCCTTTAAGTGTACGAATTTCTTTTCCTGTTTCTACATCCCAGAGTTTGATTGTTTTGTCCCAACCACTGCTGGCCAAGGTTTTGCCATCGGGACTGAAAGCAGTGGTCATGACATAGTTTTTATGTCCTTCAAGAGTGCGGATTTCTTGCCCTGTTTCTACATTCCAGAGTTTAATCGTCTTATCAGAGCTACCACTGGCTAAAGTTTTGCCGTCGGGGCTAAAATTGACAGTAAATACATAGTTATTATGCCCCCGGATGGTGCGAATTTCTTCGCCTGTCTGCACATCCCACAGTCTAATGGTATTGTCAGCACCACTGCTGGCTAAGGTTTTGCCATCGGGACTGAAACTTACACTATAGACAGCATCATCATGGCCATAAAGGGTACGAATTTCTTTGCCTGTCTTCACATCCCACAGTCTAATGGTATTATCCCAACTACCACTGGCGACGGTTTGGCTATCAGGACTAAAACTGACAGTAACAACGAAGCCATCATGTTTTTCCAGGCGATTGAATTCGCTTTTACGACTTGTCACGTCTTGTAAGGCATTTATTACCTGTGAATTAGAAACATGATGATATTGAAGCGTTTTTCCAGCCTTAATTGCTTGAATGAAAGCATCTAATTCTTGATGTTGGTTAAGTAGAGATAGGGAATAATAGGCTAGAGATTCTGCTTGATTGATTTCGGATCGTCGCCACTCTCGCCAAGCCAAAATACCGCCGCCTATCGCTCCTACTAAAGCTATACTTGTACCAACTAATAGGGATCTTAAAATTAATAATTGTCGCTTTTCTTGTTTCTTCCTTGCCTCTATTGCTGCTAAACTTTGAGTGATTAATTCTTTCTGTAATGCTGTGGGTAGAGGGTTTTTTTGTTCTACTTCTGCTGTTTTCAGCCATTCTTCAGCAATGGAAAATTCGCTACCTCTTAATAATAAATCAGTACTTTTGTTTTTCTCTTCCCATTCTAGGGCGCGTTGTGACCATTTGGTATGACTTCTAACATGATCTCTATCTGTATTCAGCGACATCACCAATCCTTGAAAATTAGCCGCAAATTCGCCTTCATTGTCACTAAAATCTACCCATTTAATACTTGCTAAAGATGGTGGAAGTTTTTGTTGTTCATCCTCTGATAAAGGCTGATAGAGGATACTAATAATGCGTTTATTCAACTTTTGAGCATATTCTAATTCAACAGTTGCAGATTGATCTTTTACTGATTTGGGAGAAATGATAAATATAAAGTTCTCTGAACTTTGAATACCTCGATATATTTCATGCTGAACATCTACTTCCTTGGGAATACTTTCTTGATCAAACCATGTGGTTTTTCCTAATTCTTGTAAAGCATCATTTAATTTTAATGCTAAGTCTAAATCACTATGAGTATAGGAAAGAAAAACTTCTAAAGCAGATTCTTGAGGTTTATTGATGCTGGCATCAATAAATTCTTCTTGTAAAGGTAAGGAAGGACAAGTTTCGTGCTTTTTAGCTACTTTTAACCAAGCTTCAAACTCTTGTAAGTTATAACCTCGTAATAATAGACTAGGGCTGTGGTTTTGTTTTTGCCATTTTAGGGCTTTGACTAAAAGACGTTTATGTTTATCATGGTAGGATGCTTCTTCTTTGAGTTCTCCTAGTAATTTGTTAATGCTTAACTGATATTGATCTTCATTTTCTAATTCTGTAAAATCAATAAATTGTAGGTTTTTTAATTCTTGAGGAATTAGTTCTATATCAATTTTTTCAGTTAATAGAGTAATGACGTGTTTATTATTAGCTAAGGCATGATTTAATTCTGATTGACAATATTCTGATTTTAAGGATGTGGAGGATAGCAAATAAATAAAATTATCTGCTTCTTCAATGCCTTCATGAATTTCCTGACAGGTAGTTCCAGTTTTAATATCTGATTTGTTTGTCCAAATTGTGAAGCTTTCCCGCATCAGGGTTTTTCTGATTTTACCTTGAATTTTCTTATCTTGCTCTGAGTAGGCTATAAAAATCTCACTTAGGGAATTATCAGCATTTCTTGTGCTTTCACAAATAAATTCACAATGTAAATCTGTGGGTAAACACGGTTGTTGTTCGGTTGTAAATTTCTGTTTTAACCAGGTTTCCGCTTGTTCTCTGACTTCCCCAATTAATAAATACTGGTTTTGACGTTGATTATTTAACCATTCTAAGGCTTGCAATAAAAAATTAGTATGTTGTTTAACATAATCTTGATGTTTACTCATGACGCTGAGTAATCCTATATATGATTTGTGAAAATCATCAAGATTTTCTCGAAAATAAACCCAGTTAATTTTACCAATTACTGGGTGCATATTGGGATAACTGGAATGGAGTCCTTTTTGTTGGTATTCTTGCCACTGTTCTTCGGTTTTATTGGGGTTTCTTTGTTGCCAGGTTTCGTAGCTAATTTGCTCAACATGAAGTAGGGGAATAATCCGTTTATTGAGCTTAATAGCTAGTTCAATTTCTTTGAGACAATAGGGAGAATTGATAGAATGAGGAGCGATAATAAACAGGAAATTATGGGCTTTTCTAATGCCATCATTAATTTGTTCTTGAAAGTCTACTCCTAAGGGAATATCATCTTGATCAAACCAAATATTTAAACCTTCTGCCAGTAATTTTTCATTTAGTTTTGCGGCAAAAGCTTTACTGTCAGCACGTCCATAGGAAATAAAAGCATCAAAAAATTCCACTTTGCACCTCTGAGATAATTCAAATAGGGTAGATATGGGAATCCTATCCAGATTCCTATGCAGTTATTAACAAGACTTACGCAACCGGCACATTGGTAGGGTTCAGCAAGCTCACCAACCTCGTCAGACTGTATAAATCCTACCAATAAACAGATTATTGATATCTGACGCACACTACAACAGATTTTTGGTGTGACACTTGCGTGAATCTTAATTAATTATACCATGTAAATTGATCCGACAATATACAGATACTTCTAAAAATATTTATTCAGATTTGTAACATATTTGTCACCTTCTCAGTTATTTTTCTGCTTAACTTCCTGCAATTTTGTTACTTTAAGCTTAAACTTGCCTACTCCAGTTTCCCCAAAAGAATGGACGCGGATAATATAAGTCCCTGTTTCTGTGACGCGGGTAAATAAGAGAGAATTACTTGTACCATCAGGACCATCATCGTTTTCTGCTAATGTTGATCCATTCGGTGCTAAGAGTGTGATAATGGTATCAAAGTTTTCTGATGATAAATCAATTGCTAAATTATCACTCTTATTTAAGTTGACTGAATAATCCCTTGCAAACCCACCTTGTCCTGTGGGAATATCCTGATTTGATAGGGTATCAGATATTTCTGTAAACTTAGTTAAAGGAATAGGACTGTATAATTTATTTTGTGCTGAAGCTGTTTTCATAGATATCCCCATTGTTAGCAAGGTGACAAAAATAATAAACATATCTCCGCACTGAATTGTAAAAATTTTGTTCATAGACAGTAACACCACTTCCATCAGTATGAGTAACTCATTTAATATAGCCTTATCTATGTTTAATTGGTGTGGCAATAGCAGCTACACCAAAGACCTGAATTTGATGTGTGTTTAGTGTCTGGACTGCGGCTTTGACGGTAGCTCCTGTAGTATAAATATCATCTACTAATAATACTGGTATATGGGGACAATGACGCAAATCTTTACCAAGAATAAAAGCATCTGCTAAGTTTTGTTGTCTTTGGACTGCGGATAAACTAAATTGTGCTTCGGTTTCTTTACTCCGTTCTAAGCCATTGATTTTTAATTTGCATCCTGTGATATTGCAGAAACCTTCAGCTATTAATGCAGCTTGGTTAAAACCCCGTTGTTTTTGTTTTTTTGGGTGTAGTGGAATAGGGACAACTAAAAGCTGTTGCTGTGGTTGGGGTGAATGTAATAACCATGATTCTCCTAACCATTGTCCTAAAAGATAACCAATTTGGGGATGATTTTCATATTTTAGGGCAGCGATCGCTCTTTTGACTGCACCGCCATAATTTCCCCACACAAACACAGGTAATTCTTGGTTCCATAAGTAGGCGGGATTTTGCTTTTGACAATGTTGAATTTGTTTGGTGCAATATGGACAAAGTTCCTTGGGTGTGGAACGTTGACACAGAGGACAATGAGATTGCAGAAAAAGATTAAGAATATTTTGGAATATTTTCATACTAGATATTTTACATAAACTAGATCACACCGACTGGTTTCTACACCTGTTGTTGGTAAATAACCATGACTTTTATAAAGTTTAACAGCTTCAGTTAAAATACTGGCGGTTTCAATCCAAATTTGCTCAAACCCACGGGAAGAAATAACGGTTTCTAGTTGTTGTAATAAATATTTTCCTAACCCTAAACCACGTACTTTTGGTAAAAGATACATTTTTCTAATTTCTACAGCTTTTTCTCCGCGATTGATGGGATAATATGCAGCGGTTCCAACAATTTGATTTTGCTGTTCAATTACCCAAAATTCTCCACCTGTTTTTAAATAAAATTCTTGAATATTTAATACATCTTTATCTGCTGCTTCCGGTTGCCAAGGTAAACCGTATTCTGATAATACAGAACTAATGACATTAGCGGCAAAAGTGCAGTCTTTTTCTTGCCAATTGCGAATGATAAAATCTTGGTATTGATACATACTATAATTTAGTTTATAAAATTAGAATACTATTTAGCAAATTTTTATGATGTTTTGGATGATTAATGTAAAACCAGTATCATTTTTGAACTTTTGCATTCTCTCTTTATGTGAATATTGAAATTGTGGCTTTTTGCTATTAGCTATATATGCTTTTTTAGATTTAAAAATTTGGGTTCTTCAGTACATAGTATGCTAAACTAATATTTAAATCTCCAAGTAAGCAAGCATCTTAATCGGAAATTATCAAAATTTCTAAATCCATAAGCAGAACGTTTAATCAACTTGAGTTTGTTATTGA
>JACCDP010114531.1_pt1 | contig 47791 bp, 33 predicted proteins | sample 7445841 | NCBI WGS metagenome assembly JACCDP01 (sample SAMN15323441, study PRJNA562643) | freshwater metagenome | isolation source: river surface water | place: USA:Blue River Watershed | collected 2017-08-17
GGCACGCGGGCCTTCACCTCTTCGATGAGGCGCTCCACCGTCAGACCATGCTTCTGGCGGAGATAATCAACGCTGGAGGCGTGCTCGATGAACTGGTCGGGCCAGGCCAAGCGATACACCGGCGTCTGGATGCCCGCTTCGCTGAAGCACTCGAGCACGGCACTACCGTAACCGCCCATGGCCACATGGTCTTCGAGCGTGGCCACGATGTCCGCCGCTGCCCCAAAGAACCGATGCACCTCGGTATCGAGGGGCTTGAAGTAGCGGGGGTTGATGACCGCGACATCGAACCCATCGGCGCGCAGTTTCTCGGCGGCCTGACGGGCGAGCGTGAGCATGGGCCCGAGTCCGAACAGGGCCACCTTCACCGCACCGGGTTTGTTCTCGAACTGCGAGTCGACCTTGGCCTTGCCGATCTCGACCACCGCGGGCTGGTCCTTGATGGGCACCCCTTCTGCGTTGCCGCGCGGGTAACGAATCGCGACCGGATGCGACTGCAGCGTGGCGGTGAACATCATGTCCTGAAGTTCATCCTCGTCGGCCGGCGCCATGCCGATGATCAGCGGCAGGCAGCGCAAATAGGAGATGTCGAAGAGGCCGTGGTGGGTCGGACCGTCATTGGCGCTGAGTCCGGCGCGGTCCATGCAGAAGATGACCGGAAGGTCCTGCAAGCAGACGTCGTGATGGATGCAATCGTAGGCCCGCTGCAGGAACGTGCTGTAGATGGCCACCACCGGATGGAAACCCATGGTCGCCATGCCGGCGGCGAAGATCACCGCATGCTCTTCGGCGATGCCGACATCGTAGTACTGACCCGGAACCGCCTGCTCCAGAATCTTGAGGCTGGTGCCGCTGGGCATGGCCGCGGTGATGCCGACCACCGATTTGTCCTTCTGGCACAGCTTGACCATGGTGCGACCGAAGACTTCCTGCCACATCGGGGCCGCGCCTTCCTTGGGCGACGGAGTCTGACCGGTCGCGGCATCGTAAGCCCCCAGTCCATGAAACTTCTCGGGATGCTTCAGCGCCGCCTCGTAGCCCTTGCCCTTCTGGGTGAGAACGTGAATGACAACGGGCTCATTGCACGTCTTGGCGAATTCGAGGGTGCTGACCAACAACGGAATGTTGTGTCCGTCGATGGGGCCCAAATACCGCAGGCCAAATTCTTCGAACAGCAGCGCGCTGCCGTGGCCTCCGCGGCCGTCGACATCGAGCTGATTGTTGGCCGGTTCAAGCGCCAGTGAATTGGCAATGCCCTTGAGGGCTTCCTCGGCCTTGGCCCCGAGCATGGCGACCTGTTCCCCGCGGGGAAGGCGCTTCAGCCAATTGTTGAAATCACGAGCCAAACGGTTGTACCGCGGACTCGCGGTCAACTTGCCAAGGTATTCAGCGATGGCACCGACGTTCTTGGCGATCGACCACTCGTTGTCGTTGAGGATGCCGATGAACTTCTTCGTGGTGCACTTGATGTTGTTGAGCGCCTCGAAGCTGATGCCGTTGGTCAGGGCCGCGTCGCCGAAAACGCAGACCACGTTCTCGTCGGTCTTCTTCTGGTCACGCGCGGCGCACATGCCCAAGGCGGCCGACAAGGCCGTGCCGGCGTGGCCGGCCCCGTAGCAGTCGTGCTCGCTCTCGGTCCGCAACGCGAAACCGTTGAGGCCGTCGGTGGTGCGGATGGTGCGGAAACGGTCCTTCCGCCCGGTCAGGATTTTGTGGACATACACCTGGTGGCTGACGTCCCAGACGAACTTGTCTTTGGGCGTCTCAAAGACCCGGTGCAGGGCGATCGAGAGTTCGACGACGCCGAGGTTGGGGCCCAGGTGCCCGCCGCTCTTGGCCAACCCCTGGATGAGCTCCTGCCGGATGTCGGCAGCCAGCTCGGTCAGTTGTTCAGGGGTCAACTTCTTGACGTGCGACGGATGATCCACCATTTCGAGATATCGGCTCATGTTGTTGGAACTACGGACAAAAATGCATCCCTCAGGCGGAACCCAGGGAGTCTTCAGGCAGCGTTTGTGTAGTGAGCACGCCGTCGAGGCTTTCCTCGAGCGTACGCACCTTGACTTCGGCTTCGCTCAGACGGTCCTGACACAGCTTGGCCAACGAGGCCCCTTCCTCGAAACGCTGGATCAACTGATCCAATGGCAAGTCATCGGCCTCCATCGCCTCGACGATGGATTCCAGCTTCTTCAATGCCTCTTCGAACGAGACATTGTCCGCCGTGGGAGCGGCTTTGGCTGCCTTTGACACGGCCGGAAAATGCGTCGAAAGACGTGGGTTTGCCTAGCGGTATTTTGGGAACCGGCTCTTTGGTGTTCCACTTTGAGCGCCGAAGGCGTTTGAATCACCCCGTGCTGAGCACGCTACGGATCAAGAATCTGGCGCTGGTAGCGGACCTCACCCTGGACCTGCAACCAGGCTTCTGCGCCATCACCGGTGAAACCGGGACCGGCAAGTCGGTCATACTCGGGGCGCTGCATTTGGTGCTGGGGCGCCGTGCCGATCGGGGGGCCCTCCGATCCGGTGCCGACTCGTGCACCGTCGAGGCCGTCTTCGATGTGGAGAACCTTCGGGCTCCGCTGCATCGCTTCCTGGACGAACGCGGACTGGAGCCCTGCGAATCCGGGCAATTGGTGCTGAAGCGAACCTTCACAGCGGCCGGAACCAACCGTCAGTTCATCAACGGAAGTCCCACCACGCTGGCCACTCTGGAAGAGATGGGCGGTTGGCTCATCGATCTTCACGGACCCCATGATCACCAGTCGCTGCTCCAGCCCCGCCTCCAACTGAGTCTGGTCGATGCCTATGGCGGGCTTGAGCCGCAGAGGGAGGCCTTCGCTGAGCGACTGCGCCGCCGATCGGAATTGCAGAAGGCCAAGGCGGCCTTGATCGTCGATGAGCGGACCTACGCCCAGCAACTGGACCTGCTTCGTCATCAAGTCCGGGAGATTTCCGAGGCCCGGCTGAAACCGGGTGAAGAGGCCGAGCTCGAGGCCGAACACACCCGCGCGGCCAATGCGGCCAGACTGCTGGAACTCTCCCAGACCGCCCTGGCCACCCTGAGCGAAGCCGATGACGCAGTCCTCACCAGCCTCGGAACGGTGGGACGATCCCTCCAAGATTTGGCCCGCATCGATGGCGGCGCCCAACCGCTGGCGGATCTTCAGACGCAAGCCGCGGGAATTCTGCGGGATCTCCAGGCCGAACTCTCCCGCTATGCTGACCGGATCGATCTGGATCCTCAACGGTTGGCGGAGTTGGAGGATCGACTCAACCTGCTCCAATCGCTCCAACGCAAATACGGTGGATCCATCGAAGAGGTCCTCGCCTTCGGAGCCGAGGCTCGCCAGAAACTCGACTCCCTCGAGGGCCGCGACACCGAATTGGAAAGCATCCGTCAGGAACTCCAGTCCCTGGATTCCGAACTCCGCCAACTCGGCCAGTCACTGTCGAAACAGCGCCAGTCGGTCCTGTCCGGGTTGAATCGCGCGGCCGAGGCTGAACTCTCCAGTCTGGGTTTTCGTCAAAGCCGCTTCGAAGCGACCCTGACCCACGATCCCGACCCGGCCCAAGCCACGGAAACCGGCATGGACCGGATGGAGTTCCAATTCGCGCCCAATCCGGGCGAACCCGCCCGCCCCCTGCGAGCCATCGCCTCCAGCGGCGAACTCGCCCGGGTCATGCTGGCGCTCAAGTCCGTCCTGGCCGACCAGGATGCCGTTCCCGTTTTGGTCTTCGATGAGGTCGACGCCAATGTCGGCGGCGAAACAGCCCATGCGGTCGGTCAGAAGATGTCGGCCATCGCCTCCAAACATCAGGTCCTGTGCATCACGCATTTGGCCCCGGTGGCCGCGGCGGCTTCAACACACTATCAAGTGATCAAGGAAGTGCGCGACGGACGCACCGAATCCCTCATACAGACCCTGAATCCTTCTGAGCGCATCGCGGAACTGGGCCGAATGCTGGGTGGTGGACCGGCCGCACAGCGGCATGCCGAAGAACTCTTGAAACATCCGGCGCGGCCTGCTTCCTGAAACGACGGCCTCCTGTTTTTCCAAACATGCCCCCCATCCGATCGCTGACCTACACACGGTTCAACCTGTCGCTGGCTCACTCTTGGGCCATCGCCACCGATGTGCAGTCGGGTCAGGTGCGCGGCAAGTCCGAGTATCCCGTGGTGTTCGTGGTCTTGAGGGATGCACAGGGGCGGTCCGGCGTAGGTGAGGCGTCTCCGTCGAGGCAGTACGGGGAAACTTGGGAAACGGTTTTCCAATTCCTGCGCCAAATCGATGCCTCACGACTCTCCTTCGACGACTTGTCAGCCTCACGGACCTATCTGGAATCACTGCCTTGCCCGAGCATGCCTGCCCGATGCGCCGTCGACATCGCCCTGCTCGACGGAGCTTCCCGAGCCGCTCATCAACCCCTGCACCGTTTCCTGGGGCTCGGTTATCCGGCGGCCGGAGCTCTCTCATCCTTCACCATCGGACTCGATGCCCCCGATCGGATGGAAGCCAAGGCCCGAGAGGCGACCCGCTATCCCATCCTGAAGATGAAGCTGGGGGCTCCCACCGATGTCGAGAATCTGGCCGCACTGCGCCGAGCCGCACCCCGCAAGCTCATCCGAGTCGATGCCAATGCGGCATGGAAAACCCGCGAGGAAGCCCTGGATCGAATTCTCGCATTGGCCGACGACGGCAACATCGAATTCGTAGAGCAGCCCATGCCTCCGGATGCCAATGAGGCCGATGCGATTTGGCTCAAAGAGCATTCCCCCCTGCCCCTCGTCGGTGACGAGTCGTATCAGAGCGCCCGCGACGCGGAATCCTGCGCTCGTCGCTTCCACGGAGTGAATGTGAAACTGGTCAAGACGGGCGGAGTGACGGCTGCCAAGGAAGCACTCGAAGCGGCCCGACGACTGGGATTGAAGACCATGCTCGGCTGCATGATCGAGTCGTCGGTGCTCATCAGCGCCGCGGCTCACCTCGCCTCTCTCACCGACTGGCTGGATCTCGACGGCAACGTACTCATCACCAATGACCCGTTCGAGGGTGCTGAAAATCACGACGGGCGCATTTCCTTTGACGGCACCCCAACCCCTTTCGGACTGCAAACCGCTGAACGCCCCGGACATCATCCACGAATCCTCTGAGCGGTTTCGCCGGGTTCCACGGAAACAACAACGCTGGGTTCTTCGCCGGAAAGTCCACCCTGCGGGGCGCACAAAACAAAACGGGCGGGAACCCCTGAAGGACTCCCGCCCGCCTGAACATCGATTCTGGCAAACTCAGGCTTGAGCAGCCGCGGCCGTGACACCCGGAACCGGAGTCACCGCGCCCATCGCCGGACGCTTGCCCTTGTGCCACCAGACCACCAGCGCGCTGGCAATGTAGATGGAAGAGTAGGTTCCTGTGATGATGCCCACCAGGAAGGTGAATGCGAAGTCATTGATGGCGCCGCCGCCGAAGATGTACAGCGAAACCGTGGCCAAGAAGACGGTTCCTGAGGTGATGATCGTACGGCTGAGGGTCTGGTTCAGCGCCCGATCGATGATCTCATTGAATGAGCCGGAGACACCCATCTTGAGGTCTTCACGGATACGGTCGAAGATCACGATGGTGTCGTTGATCGAGAAACCGATGATGGTCAACAAGGCGGCCACGAAGGTCGCGTTGAACTGGCGACCTTCACCCACGGTCCCGGTCAGGCAGTACCAACCTATGGTCATGAGGACGTCGTGCGCCACCGCAACAACCGCGGCGACCGCAAAGCTGAACTCATAACGGAAGGCCACATAGACCAGGATGCCGAAGAGCGACAGGACCGATGCAATGACACCGGATTTCTGAATCTCCTTGCCGATGGTGGCACCGACCGAGTCCATGCGAACCCGCTCGAACTTCGAAGCCGGGAACGACTTCTTCAAGACCTCTTCAGCCTTGAGTCCGGCATCCTTGGCAGCCGTGATGGACAGGTATTCGCGCTTGGTGGCGCCGGCTCCTTCAGTCTGATACTGGATTCGGGTTTCACCGATGCCGCCCTTGACCAAGGTTTCACGGACCTTCTCGGTCTCAACCCTCTGGGAGAAGCGCAATTGCAGTTCATCGCCCCCGGCGAACTCGATGCCCAGCATGTTGTTGCCCCGGATGAAGATGCCGTAACCGATGCCCACCACGATGAGCAACCAAGAGGCGATGAAGGCCGGCTTGGCGTAGTTCAGGAAGCGGATGTTGGTGCCGCGGATGATGTGCAACATCGGCAGCGACTTGATGATGTCCTTGGCGAGGAGGAAATCGAAGATCAAGCGGGTGACGACCAAGGCCGTGAACATCGAAACACACAAACCGACGGTCAGTGCTGTACCGAAGCCCTTGATGGGGCCGGTACCCATGATGATGAGGAGCACCGAAGAAATGAGGGTCGTGAGGTTGGAGTCGAAGATGGTTCCGAAGGCCTTGTCATAACCCGATGCAACCGCTCCGCGGACCGACTTGCCTGCGGCCAACTCCTCACGCATGCGCTCGTAGATCAACACGTTGGCGTCCACCGCCATGCCGATCGTCAGCACAATTCCAGCGATACCCGGCAGGGTGAAGGTGACATCCAAAGAGCACATCACACCCAACATGATCACGATGTTGAGAACGAGGGCCACGTTGGCAACCAATCCGGCCATCAGGTAGTAGACGATCATGAACACGGCAACGCCACCGACACCCAAGAGGGTCGCCATCTTGCCGGAAGCAATGGCGTCGGCGCCCAGTGACGGATCAACGCCACGCTCCTCTTTGACTTCGAGCGGGGCAGCCAGAGGATTCTCCAGTGAAGTGGCCAACTCGAAGGCTTCCTTGTCGGTGAATGATCCGGTGATCTGACCATTGCCACCCAGGATCGCCCCATTGATGCGGGGAGCCGAGACGACTTCGCCGTCGAGGATGATCGCCAGGCGCTCACCGATGGCAGCCTGGGTGATCTCTCCGAACAATTGTGCGCCGTCGGGGCGCAGGCTGAAGCTGACATAGGGAGAACCCGTCGCGGGATCGTGCCCGACGCCGGCACCTTCGATGTGCTTGCCCGACAGACCGCGTTCGGAGGCCCGCTTGACCAAGATCGGCTGCGGAATGCGCTGACCCGGCGTGCCGCTGGGCACCATTTCGTAGAGCTTCACGTATCCAGGGGGAACCACGCCACGGGACAATTGACCTTCGCTGTCGGGATGAACCATGCGGAACTCGAGGAAGGCGGCCTTCTGGATCTGCGCCTTGGCCTGCAACTTGTCGGCCTCGCTCAAGCCCGGAAGCTGCACAAGGATACGCCCGCCGCCGGCCGGTGCGATGACCGGTTCAGCGACACCAAAGCGATCGACACGACGACGCAGCACCTCGACCGCCTGCTCGGCGATGAAGTCGGCGTTCATCATGGCACCGGCGTTGGTCTGGGCGCGGCTCATGTCCATTTCCAGGAGGAACTGCGTACCACCCTGCAAGTCGAGGCCCAGACGGAACTGTCCAGCGGCCGAACGCTGCACCCGGTTCAGGATCCCGCGGGTCACATCACGCTCCACGGCCGCGTTGATGTAATTGCTTGGGAAGAACGGACGGATGTCGTTGGTGCTGATGGCCACCAGCAGGTTCGAATAGGTGATTCCCGGGGCACGGTCCGAATTGGAAGCATCCAACTGCTGGGCCTTCTTGACGATCTCGTCGAACGTCTTGTTGGGGGTGGAAGACTGTTGCTCGAAGGCCTCGATGAGGTTCTTCGATGTCGGCGGGTAGATCTCGCTGACCGACCAGGCTACAACGAGCAGGATCAGGACGAGTTTCCAGAGGTGACTGCGGTTCATGGGAAAAGCGGATTAAGCGGCTGAAGTGCCGGGCACCACCTCACCGATGGCGGCCTTGGTGATCTCGAGCTTGGATTCGCCCGACCGGATGGTGACGGAGTTGTCCTTGATGCCCACCACGATGCCGACAATACCGGAAGTGGTGGTCACTTTGTCGCCTGCCTTCAATTCGCCGAGCATCTTGGCCTGCTCCTTGGCCCGCTTCTGCTGCGGACGAATGAGCATGACATAAAAGATGATGCCAAAGAACACCATCATGCCCATTTGCATGAACATGGCTTTCTTCTGTTCCTCAGGAGATGAGCCTGCAGGCGGACCGCCGAGTGCCAGCATGGCGACGTATGAATTGGAGAACATGTATTGCAAAGTGAAGGCGGGAGACTACGGAGGGCCAGAATCTTGGCAAGCGCCCGTTCCACAACCCCATCTAGGGATTTTGCCGGGATTTTGATCCCATGTCAGTTTTTCACCCAAGTTCCATCAGATCGCTGTCCTCGGCTTTTCCTGAAAAAACTGCTGAAGTCTCTCCATGAAACTGTCGGAACTACACCTCGGCCAGCGCGTCATCCATCCCCAACTCGGTGAAGGGGTGGTCAAGGCCATCAATGAATTCGCCGCCGAAATCCTCTTCCTCGAGGGCCGCAAACCCGTCGACCCAGAAGCCAGCGGCCTCGTGCCCGCGGAGGCTCAAGCCACCTTGTCGGGCTTGCCCATGCCGCTCGAGAGCTTGATCGCACAAGTCGTGGATGGTGCCGTCAACCGGTTGGGGATTGAGCGTCCGGACGGGACGGTCCACGAATTGGCCACACGCTGGAAAGCCGGCAAAATGACACTGCAACCCGCCGACCCGGCGCTTCAACCCAAGGAGGTTGAATTGGAGGCGTTTTTCCACAAGTTGGTGCTCATGCGCAATCAACTGCGGGTGCTGGAACAAAAGGTGAACTCCAGCGATACCCTCAGCTCGGCTGAAAAGTTCGACTGGCAGCAATACATCACCCGCTGCTACGGCTCGATGACCACCTTCAACCTGCTCTTCAAGGACAAGGAATCGTACTTTTGAGAACTGACCCATGGAAGGTAGGGCTGCACTTGGCAGCCACTGTCGATCGGGCATGATCGCAACATGACCCCGACCGCTGGAATACGCCCGCATCGCGAGCCGCACCCTGCAGGCGGGTTCACGCTCATCGAACTGCTGGTGGTGGTGGCCATCATCGCCATCTTGGCGGGATTGCTCCTGCCGACCTTGGCGCGGGCCAAGGAGAGCGCACGACGCATCCAATGCACGGGCAATGTGAAGCAATTGAACCTCGCCTGGCAGTTGTACGCCCAGGACAACGGGGATCGGATGGTTCCCAACGGGACGGATGTCGGCGTTCGCGCCACCCCACTCTGGGTCGCTGGCAACAGCCATCAAGGCGGCCAAATCGCTTTCACCAACCGGGTCATGCTGTTGGATCGCCGATATTCAGCCTTCTCACCCATCATCTCAGACGCATCCATCTACAAGTGCCCCAGCGATCGCGGGATTGCTGTTGGACGGCACACGTTTGTTCGGAGCTATGCCCTGAATAGCTACCTCAACAATATTGCCCCTTCCGGCCCCCTCAGTGCGGCCCATGTCCGATTCTCGACCCTGGCGGATATGCAACGCGCCAACCCCTCGAGTCTCCTGACGTTCCTGGACGTCGATTGGCCGAGTCTCTGCATGCCGGAGTTCCGCTTCGAGATGGGACGTTCCAGCTACTTTCATCGTCCCGGTTCGTACCACAATCGGAGTGGTGTGCTGGGAATGGCCGACGGTCATGTCGAATCACGTCGCTGGCGCGACCCTTCCCTCCGTCCCAACAATACCAAGGACAACCGCCACGGCACCCCCGCCCGCATCCCGACCGATGTCCAATGGCTTCAGGAGCGGGCAACGGTGCCGGTCCGCTGACTGCCTGCCGAACTTCGGGGCATGCTTGTCCTGCGCGCCTGATCATGCGAATAACTTCGCTTCCGCGGCGTGATACGGATCTTATCGATGTTCAAAAACAGGATCGTCCAAAGTTTGGCGACGGCGGTTGCCAGCCTGCACTGCGCTTGGCTACTCACCGGTTGTGGCGAACCCTTTGATACGGCGATGCCGGAGCTGCAACCCGGGTTGGCCTACACCAATCAAGTCATCTCTTCGGGACCGATTTCCATTCATGTGGTTCGCATGGATCGATCCAAGACCGGCATCCAACTCCGGTCGGTTCATGCAGGCAACGGGGCGTTTGGTCTGGCCAATATTTCCGACCATCTCCGCGGCTTGCCCAAGGTGGTGGGGCGACCCATTGCCGCCATCAATGGCGATTTTTATCAGCGCGAAGGCGCTTACGCTGGGGATCCCCGCGGACTACAATTGATCGACGGCGTATTGGTCAGCGCTCCCTTGGGAGTTTGCCTTTGGATCGATCGTGCCGGGGAGCCTCACATGGACGACGTGCAGTCGAGATTCCAAGTCACATGGCCGGACGGGTCCAAGGCCGCCATGGGTTTCAACGAAGAATCGGCTCCCAATCGCTTGGTCCTCTTCACCCCGAGCACCGGGCCATCAACCCGCACCCGAGGAGGTCGAGAGTGGGTTCTCGCCCCCGAGGCATCCGGCACAACTTCTGGCCTTCCAATCGGCAACCACTTGAAGCTCCGGGTCACAGGAATCCGTGACGGAGGCAACAGCCCCATTCCCGGCCATGGTTTTGTCCTCTCGGCTGGCCCGGCCCTCGTCCGCCGCCTCCCCACCGTCAACACCCAACAAGTTCTTGAGGTCGATTTGTCCACGAGCGTGCCCATGAACGATGCCGTGAGCGGGATTGGCGGCGGGCCCATGTTGGTGAAAAACCATCGTGCCGTCCGAATCGAGATCCCGGATGACGATGCCTATCAGTTCAAGTCCATGAAGGAGCGACACCCCCGCTCCGCCGTGGGCTGGAACCGTGAACATTACTTTTTTGTCACGGTCGACGGCCGGCAAAAGGAATCGGTCGGAATGACCCTCGAAGAACTCGGAAAGCATTTGGCCGCCATCGGCTGCAGCGAGGCCATGAATCTGGACGGAGGCGGATCTGCGACCTTGTGGGCCGACGGTCAAATCCGCAACCACCCCAGCGATGGCGGTGAACGTCCGATCGCCAACGCGCTGGTGGTTGTTCGACCCGACAACCCGGCACCGTGAGTTCGCATCGGAATAGACGCTTCGTCCGTCACCTGTACACGCTCGGCACCCTCGTCTCTTTGTTTCTGGCGGCCTCGGAGGTCGAAGGTTCCGAACCCTTCGACTCCGCGACTCCGTTGCACCGCATTGAAATCCAGCTCGACGAAATCCCTTTGGCCGCGCTTCGCAAGTCCCCTCGATCCGATGTCGTAGCCCGGGCACAGATCGACGGCCATCCCATGGTGGAGCTGAGCCTTCATCTCAAGGGAGCCACCGGCAGTTTCCGTCCAATCGACGACCGACCTTCCTTCACGCTCTCCACCTCGAGGCGTTCCGGATCCGAGCGCATCCAGGGGACCACCAAACTGCACCTCAACAATGGCGTGGAAGACGCCAGCCGGTGGCGGGAAATCCTCGGCCGGGAGATGTTGAGCGAATTCGGGATTCCAACGACTTCGGCCACCCATGCCCGGGTGTTTCTCAACGGGAGGGATCTCGGTCTTTATGTGCTCATCGAAGGATTCACTCCCGATTGGATCAAACGAGCCTTTCCCGACAAAAAAGGGGCGCTCTTCGAACCCATTGCCCAATCAAATGCTCCGCCTGAGTTCAGGAGGGTGACATCCTATGGGCAAAATCCTGCCTCCCGATTGCCTCGACCGTTTCTGGCAGCCCCCTTACTGCCACTGACTCAGCGCTGGAAACACACTGCAGTCTGCATCAACGAATCAGCACTCATCAGCTTCATCGCAGCCGAAGTGCTGCTGGCACATGCCGATGGCTACAGTCTGGCCCACAACAACTACCGCCTGTGGGTTCCATCGGATGGCAGCGGCCTGCAGTGGATTCCTCACGGACTCGATCGACTTTTCACGGCTCCCGAACTTCCGTGGCCTCCCGCCATGGCCGGACCGCTGGCAGAGGCGGTCATGGCCCGACCGGACGCGGCGAGGCAGGTGTTCGAGCAGATTCAGGCTTTCCGAGGTCGATTGCCTGATCCCTCCAAAATGAAAGCTCAACTCGAGCAACGCCTGGAACGACTGCGCCCAAACCTGAGTCGAACCGAATGGCAGGAGATGCGGGTCGGTACCGACCAGCTCTTGGATGAATGGAGGCGACGATGGGATGTTCTGGATCTCCAGAAGAAAATCGCGGAACCCATGTCCGTCCCCATGGGATCTGACACCATTTTGTCCGGCTGGAGACCCGATCCCACTCCGATGACGGCTGAGTTGTCGGAGGTGCAAAATCCAGAGGGCGGATCCCTGCTTCGAATCCATGCTCATGACACGACCTTGGCCGGCTGGACATGGACGGGCACCTTGCTTCCGGGACGCTACCGGCTCACAGCTTGGGTGCGACTCGAGCAATTCGAACCTTTGCCCTTTGGCGAGCCGGGGGGAGTTTTCATCCAAAAGACAGGCCAGAGCTCCAGGCAATGGCTTCGTTCCGAATCGGGCGCGGGCCAAGCGCTCCAGCTCGAATTCAACGTCGAAGCGGAATCGACAACCCTCCAGCTTCGCATCGCCTTCCGCGGACGCCGTGGCATCGTCGATTTGGATTCCCAGAAGCTCAGGATTCATCGGATTGGATGATTGCCGAAAAGCATCGACCCCTCCCACCATTCTGCCGCAGCCACCACATTTGCTGAGACCCTATGTGTCTGCTAGTTACATCTGTAAATGAGTAGGACAAACTCCTCACTGAAACCATGAAACTTCCCCGGGGTCTACGAGCCTTCACGCTCATCGAATTGCTGGTGGTGATCGCCATCATCGCCATCCTTGCTTCGATGTTACTGCCTGCGCTGGGCATGGCCAAGGCGCGTGCCAAGAACATCGCCTGCCTGAACAATCTCAAGACCGTCGGACTCGGTTTGAGATTGTGGGCCAATGACAATCGGGACCGTTACCCATGGCAGATGGGTGTGACCAATGGAGGCACCGCCGGTTCCGAGGACTGGGCTGATCACTTTCGCGCCTGCTCCAATGAACTCTCCAACCCGGGCGTCCTGGTTTGTCCCGCCGAAAAGATGCCACGGCCGGGGACCAACTGGGCGAATCTCGATGGTTTCGCCAATGTGAGCTATTTCGTCGGCCTGAAAGCCGAAGAACTCAAACCCCAGACCATGATTTCCGGAGACGCCAACGTCACCGGGGGTGGCGGCGGTTTTGATCCTCAGTGGAGCCGCTTCCTCGGGGCATCGATCGACGCCGCATGGGACAAGACACTGCATGTCCGAGCCGGCAATCTGGCGATGACCGATGGCAGCGTTCTCTTGACCAAGACGGCGGCACTCCGATCGGCCATCAATCAAGCCCTCGCCAGCGGTCTCACCAACGTGGTGTTTTCAAAACCTCGCGGCGTTCTCTGACATCCCTCCCACGAGCCATGCGCGATCATCGCGGCATCCAAGCCCTCGCCATCAGCACCTGCACCATCAGTGTCGTGGTTGCGTCGTGGGCCCTGGGATGGATTCACATCACTCCGCGGCCGAGTGGGACGTTGCACCAGAAAATCGGACAGGCGCTCGCCCAGGAGGCTTTGGCACATGCAGGATCAGGCGGTCGGGTGGTGGTCTTCGCCCGCGATACCTCGGAGTTCGAGCAACCTGCCATGGATCTGGCCCTGCGGAGTTTCACCACCGAGATGCAAAAGGCCGGACATCCTGTCACCGACTTGCGACTGGTGGCAGAAGACCCCCTTCGCCCCATCCATGTCCCAGAAGGCGATCTGTTCGATGTCCTTCGAAAATCCAACCAAGGCGACGTCGTGGTTTCGCTCATGGGCCCGGTGCTTTTGGCTGAAGATCAGCGCCTCGCCCTGGGAAGACCGAAGGCTGCAGTGATCGCGTTTTGCCCGGGTTCTTCCGCGGAGGTCATGGATCCTGCTCAATTGACCACCATGGGTTTGCTGCATGGCGGCGTGATCGCCTTGTCGCCCTCCATCGATCCGAAGCAACCCACCCCTATTCCGGATGGCTTCGAAGCCCTCTATCGCCGGATGGATTCCAAAGCCCAGATCCCAATTTCCCAACCCAAAGGGCGGCCATGAAGGTCCGGCTTTCATCGATTTCCAGAAACCAGAAGGGCTTCACCCGGACTGATTTGCTCGTCGGCCTGGCTCTGGCAAGCCTGCTCCTCCCACTCGTCTGGACGCCGATCACCCTGGCCCGTTCGCGCGCCCGGATCGAACGCTGCAGGGTCAATTTGAACGGAATCAGTCGCGCTTGCCTTCAATTCGCCGCCGATCACGAGCAAACGCTGCCCGGCCCCGTGGAGGCTCCCGGTGAATTCCAATGGTGGTACAAGGAGCAGGTGAAATCCTACCTGGGCCTCCAAGGGCCCTCGACCGCCACGGATTCGAGCTTCGCCTGCCCCGACGACCGCGGTTACACCGACCCCAAACCCTTTCACCAGTCCGAGCGTTTCGATTTCTCCAGCTACCCGTTCAACGGTGTCCTTCTGCTCGGCGCGCCCAACATCGCCGGTTGGCGCCTGCCGGAGATTCGCCAGCCCGATCGGACGCTTCTGGTCATGGAATGGACGGCGCATGGACCGCTGTCATGGCACCGCAGCCGCACCGGCAAACGGAACGCCCCGTTCTACAATGACGCCGAGAGTGTCGTCGGCTTCGTCGATGGCCATGTGGACATGGTGAAAATCCATCACGACGGCTACAACGCCGCCTACACCCGTGATCCCATCCCCGGCTACCGATACCGCTACAGTGGTCGATGACCGCTTGATTCTCCTACCATGATTCCGAACCAGGGCCTTTGGCTCCTCCGCTTCAGACGCCTGATCTGTTCCTCGCTCATTTGCCTGACGACATGGGTCTCCGCGACTCCGGTCACAACGGGTTGGGTCCCACTGTTCAAAGGGATCGAATACATGACGGGGACCAACATCCAGTCTTCGGGCGACTTCACCAGCCTGATGGTCGCTCACCTGATCCGAATCGATCTCGCGGATCCCGACATTCGATTGCTCCCAACACCCCGAATCACCAATTACGTGGCGAATTCCCGGGAAACCTCCGGACAGACGGTGAGTCGCTTCGTCAAGACCCACGGTTTGCAGTTGGGGGTCAATGCCAACTTCTTCTCGCCCACCGACTATTACTTGCCCGAGGGAACAGCCATGCAACTCAGTGGGTTGGCCATCAGTGACGGGTCACCTGTCTCGGTGGCCAATGCCTCCTATTCCGCCTGCGTCCTGTTCGATGTGAATCGGACAGCGCGCGTCATCGAAGACAACTGGCCGCCGGGCCCCACCAACGGCGTACTTCACGCTCTCGCCGGCGACTACCCGTTGGTGGTCAACGGGGTCAATATTTCACGGCGCTACCTGAATACCCCTGGCGGGGTCCATGAGCAGCATCCTCGAACGGCTTTCGGCGTTTCCCAAGATGGCAAGTTCTTCTACATCGTCTGCATTGACGGCCGCCAGGACCATAGCGTGGGCGCCTTCGATTATGAGACAGCCGCCTGGATGCTGTTGGCCGGTGCCTACAACGCGGTCAACATGGATGGTGGCGGCTCCACCACCCTGGTGATGGAAGACAGCATCGGCGAACCTCATCGACTCAATGCCTCCAGCGCCGTCGCCGATTCCGGAAAGGAACGCACTGTCGGCAGCCACCTAGGGATCTTTGCCAAACCCATCCCCGGATTCATCAACGACTTGAAGGTGGTTCCCTCGGATGATGGGGCGACACTTTCGTGGACCACCCTCACGGATGCCACTGCGTCGGTGGAACTCGGCACCTCCTACCCACCCGATCCCGTGACCCGCTTCACAGGAAGCTCGGGCACAACACACACGGTCCAACTCACCGGACTGAAACCGGGTGCCGGCTACTATTTCCAAGCGGTTTCTTTAGCAGATGGCAATCGGCATGAAACCCCCATCAAATTCTTTCGGACCACGCGAACCGTGGTATCCACCGAGGTGGTCCCCCTGAACGCGGAATGGCGGTACACCACCGTCAATCTCAACGACACGCCCTGGACCACCGCCGAATATGTCGACACCGGATGGAAAGGACCCGGTGCCGCGTTGCTGTGGGCCCATTCCAGCGCGGCTGGCTCGACATTGGATCCAAATCTTTTGGGGGAACGCATTCCCAACAATCCAACGACGGGTTTGCCTTACACCACCTACTCCTTCAGAACCCACTTCAACGCCACCGACGTGTCCGTCGGAGCAACCCTTTCGGTGTCGGCCTACATTGACGACGGTGCGGTTTTTTATCTCAACGGCCGCGAGATACATCGAATCCGGATGCCCGCAGCCCCCGCCGAAATCGTCAATGGCACCTTTGCGACGGGTCTGCCCTGCAACAGCAATGCCGACTGCACCGATGACTTCATCGTTCCGGTGGATGGCATCCTTCGGGCGGGCGACAACGTGTTGGCGGTCGAGGTCCATAATTCCAGCGCTCGCAGCTCGGACATCACTTGGGGGGCTACGGTCACGCTAGAAGTTCCAGCCTCGCGGCCTCCAGCCATCGCCATCCGTCGGGAAGACGACACCATCACCCTCGACTGGGCCGGCACTGGGTTTACTCTCCAGCAGGCAGACAGCCCCTCCGGCCCATGGACCTCTCTGGTGGGTGGGACTCCGGCGTCCCCCGTGCGCATCTTGGATGCGGCCACCACCCGGTACTATCGGCTGTCGCGATGAGGCGAAAGGCGCGGGGCGGAGATAAAATCCCCTCCAGCCAAGCCTGATGCGGTTTGAACGATGACTGCGGAAACCAGCACCCAGTTGGCAGAATGCATCATTTGGTCGGGAGAATCGTCAAACTACCCAAAGCCAATGACCCATCACCGATCCACTGACTATTTCACTACACAGCTGGACAAATACGAAAGTTACCTACAATGTAACGCATCGGAGGTGGCAGCGGGTAATCGTCGTTTTTGCGACTCAAGACTCACTGGATCCACAGATACCGTTCCAAAATCGAAGAACCCATAAAGCCGATGGTGCGAGTGCAGTTCTGGGGAACCCGTGGTTCACTGGCCAAGTCAGGGAAGGCCACCCACCGCTACGGTGGGAACACCTCTTGTGTCCAAGTCACTTCCCCAAACGGCTCACTGGTGATCTTGGATTGCGGTACCGGAGCCCATGACTTGGGTCAGCATCTGCTGGGTGAAACCCAGGGATCCAAGCGTGGCAGCATCTTGTTCAGCCACACACATTGGGATCACATCCAGGGATTCCCCTTCTTCGCTCCACTGTTCGTACGCGGTTGGCATTGGGACATTTATGGTCCTGCCGGCTTGGGTCGATCGCTCCGCCAAGCTCTGTCTGGGCAGATGGAGAGCACCTATTTCCCTGTAACGCTCGAAGACATGGGGTCTTCCATCCGTTTTCACGATTTGGTCGAAGGCAGCTTTGAAATCGACGACATACGCATCAGCACCCGGTACTTGAACCACCCCTCCCTGACCCTTGGTTATCGGATGGAAATGGGACGGGCTTCGGTGGTCTATGCCTGTGACCATGAACCCTATTCACGGAGCAGCGGTGACAACTCGGTGCATCGACTCGACCGACGACATGCCCAGTTTTTGGCCGGGGCTGATCTGGTCATCCATGATGCGCAATTCACCGACAGTGAATATGTCCGCCGCAAGGGCTGGGGTCACAGTCCTGTGGAATATGTTTCCGAGATGTGCCAACGGGCCGGTGTCCGACGCATGGCCCTCTCGCATCATGATCCAGGACGGACGGATGATGAACTCGACCGGATCGTGGCGGCGGTGCAAGTCGACTTGAACACCAAGGGTTCCACCATGGAGGCGTTCGCTGCTGCCGATGGCCAAGTGGTGGAAATCAAGGCAGCTACCAACGCAATTCCAGACGCTCGGTCTGAATCATTCTCAGCACACACGAGCGTGGCCCCTGCCTTGAAGGAAGCCAAGGTGATCATTGGCGTATCCGATCCAAAACTCGCAACGCTCCTCGAGGAGGCTGCCCGTGGCGAAGGGCTTCAAGTCGATCAAACCACCGATGTCGACGGTCTGGAGCAGATGGCAGTGTTGAATCCGCCAGCTTTGATCATCTTGGAAGACAACCCGCCCACGACGGATGGATTGAGTATTTCCCGCCGTTTGCGCGCGGCCGGCGACTTGCGACTCAAGGACGTGCCCATGGTCTTGGTTGGCAACCGCGAGCGAAGCTCAAGCGATGCTGCGAATGATCGATCCACACATTGGTTGATCACACCGTTCTCCAGCCAATACGCGAGGGCACAAATACAGGCTTGGCTCCTGCGTTCCGCCAGTCGTTGGGTTCGCGCCGCCATGCCTCCGGATGAGGAACAACGATTGGGGGCGTTGCATGGTCTATCCATTCTCGATACCCAACCCGAAGAAAGGTTCGACCGCATCACGCGTCTGGCTGCGGAAATCGCCGAGGTTCCCATCGCTCTGGTGTCTCTCGTGGACGAAAACCGGCAGTGGTTCAAATCCGCGGTGGGCTTGGATGCAAAAGAAACTTCGCGCGAGGTCTCTTTCTGCGCCCACTCTGTCTCCAATCGTTCGCCACTGATCGTGCAGGACACCTTGTCGGACGAGCGCTTTGCAGACAATCCTCTGGTCGTCGGTGGACCACGCATTCGTTTCTACGCCGGCTTTCCGCTTTTCCACCCCAGCGGCAGTTGCCTGGGCACCCTTTGCTTGATCGACACCCGCCCGCGTCACTTTTCCTGCGCAACCATCCAGCAGTTTGAGCACCTCAAAGGTCTGATCCAGCAGGAACTCAATTCCCATTGGCAAGCAGCCCTCGATGGCGCCAACGGAGGCGATTAAAACCTCGTGTCGGCCGTTTGCCTAAAAAGGGCATTCCTCAGCAGTGCCCAGAATCGTATTGGCCGCGATCGAATGGATCGGCTCTAAGAGGACAACTGGAGAGACGAATCGACGGGGCTTGCCATAATTGGGTTTCCACCAAGACTCTGGGTTCACGGTCATCCCCATCTCAGACGTCATGCACCTAGCGACACTCGATTGGATCATCATCGCCGCCACGTTCGTTCTGTATCTGGCCATCGGGTTTTTTGTCGGGAAATCGGCCGGCAAAGACTACGAGAGCTACTTTCTCAGCGGACGCACCATGCCCTGGTGGCTGTTGGGGACTTCCATGGTGGCCACGACGTTCGCCACCGACACCCCGAACCTCGTCGCCGGTATCGTGCGCCGGGACGGTGTCTTCGGGAATTGGGTCTGGTGGGCCCTGTTGCTGACCGGAACCACCACGGTCTTCCTCTTTGCGAAGCTCTGGCGTCGGAGCGGCATGATGACGGACATCGAATTCTATGAACTCCGCTACTCCGGGCGCCCCGCGGCTTTCCTGAGAGGTTTCCGGGCCGTGTACCTGGGAATCTTCTTCAACATCCTGGTGATGGCGAACGTGTCGCTGGCCGCCATCAAGATCGGCGGAGTCATGTTTGGTCTCGATCCCGTGAAGACCATTGCGGTCGCCTCGGTCGTGACCGTCGCCTATAGCATGATCGGCGGACTCACCGGGGTGCTGCTCACCGATCTGGTGCAGTTCATCATCGCCATGGTCGGAGCCATCTGGGCGGCCATCCATGTGGTTGGTCTCCCTCAGGTCGGTGGTCTGGGCAAACTTTTGGCTGATCCCCGCGTTCAGGCGAAAATGGACGTGGTGCCGAATTTTGCCACAACGCCCCATGATGTGGTCATGGCGGTGTTTCTGATCCCGCTCTTGGTCACCTGGTGGAGCATCTACTATCCGGGAGCCGAACCCGGTGGCGGCGGCTACGTGGCTCAGCGGCTTCTGGCCGCCAAGAACGAGAAGCACGCCTTGGGTGCCTGCCTGTTCTTCAATGTGATGCACTATGCCCTTCGCCCTTGGCCTTGGATCCTGGTCGCCCTGGCTTCTTTGGTGGTGTTTCCGGATGTCGCCTCGCTGCAGGCACAATTTCCACACCTGGATCCCAAAATCGTGCAGGACGATCTGGCCTATCCGGCCATGCTCACGTTCCTGCCTCAGGGACTGATGGGCATCATGGTCGCCTCATTGGCAGCAGCCTACATGAGCACCATGTCCACTCAGGTCAATTACGGTTCCTCGATTGTGGTCAGCGATCTTTACCTTCGCTTCGTCAACCCCAAGGCCAGCGATTCTCAACAAGTGTGGCTCGGCCGCATCATCACCGTCGTGCTCATGTTCGCCTCCTGCTGGCTCGCTCTCCAAATGAAGGATGCCCTTTCGAACTTCAATTTGATGATGCAAGTCGGTGCGGGAACCGGCCTGGTCCTGATCCTCCGGTGGTTCTGGTGGCGCATCAACGCCGCCTCGGAAATCGCAGCCATGACCCTCTCCTTCGGCATGGCCTTGTTCTGGCACTATTCCAGCGTGGGCAGTGACATTCCGGCTTGGAAGCAGATGGTGATCGGAGTCGCGGTCACCACCGTGGGTTCCTTGGTCGTGGCGCTCATCACTGGCCCCACAGAAACCGAGAAGCTTCGGGAGTTTTATTCTCGGGTCCAACCGGGGGGATCGGGCTGGAAACCGGTTCTGGATCGGGCTGGTCATGAACGGGTGCAAATACAAGACACCCGACTCGGCACCGAATCCGACCTGGGCATCGGCATCGTGTGTTCGATCCTTGCTTCCATTGGCATTTGGGCGCTGATCTTTGCCGGAGGTTGGGCCATCTACGGCCGATGGTCTCAGGCCGGCATCGCTTTCGCCGTGACCGGTGTCTGCGCGGCATTGCTCCCGTTCTGCATCGGGCGATTGCGCATACGGAACTGACGCAGACGGCGAAAAACGGGCGACGGTCCGATCCTCCAAGAAATCTCCCTAGGGAACCATTGGCTCGAGGCAACGATCTAACGTTGCCGCGGGACCATGGTACCCACCATGATCCGGGCGCCGTGGACACCGAATCAATTCGGTGCATGGCAACCCAAACCCATGGCCGGACTTTTCATGTCGCCCCTTCCGGGCACCCGTGTCGTTCGACACGCCGGAGACACGCTGACGTTCATCCTGAGCGCACCCGATGGTCACATCGGTGAGGGGTGGCAAGCGCGGCTACGAACCAACATCGGCCGGGCAGAACGGGTCCGCGAGGAAATCCTCCAATCGCACTTCGAAAAGCTGCCGCTGGCCGGCGCGGCCTGGCGTGACTTGCCCCTGCAACCTACATCCGATGGGCGGTGGTCCATCACCCTGTCCTTGACTGAAGTGGGGTATTTCAAGGCCAAGGCCTACGCCATCGATCCGAAGGGTTTTCAGCATTGGCCCGATGGTGCCGACGTGGGCATCAGCATTCATCCGTCGTGGACCCGGACGGCCAACACCGTCTACTGCGCCTTCCCACGCATGTTTGGCGAGTGGTCCAAGCATCGCATCACCACCGCTGAAGACCATCACACTCCGATTCTCAAGGCATTGGATCAGGAGGGGTTCACCGTGATCCCACCCAGCGGAACCCTGAGGTCGCTGATCACTGAACTGCCCCACATCATCGACCGCCTCGGCTGCCGGATTCTCCATCTTCTGCCGGTGAGTCCGACTCCAACCACCTTCGCCCGTTTCGGTCGCTTCGGGTCGCCCTACGCACTCCAACACCTCACGCAAATCGATCCGGCCCTGATCGAATTCGATCGACGCACCACAGGCGTCGACCAGTTCCGCGAGTTGGCCGTGGAGATCCACTCCCGCGGAGCCAAACTGATGCTGGATTTGGTCATCAACCACACCGGTTGGGGCAGCGCCGAATGGGAGGAACATCCAGAGTGGTTCATCCGCAAACCAGATGGCGAATTCGAGTGCCCTGGAGCTTGGAACGTGGTCTGGGAAGATCTCGTTGAAATGGATCAGCGTCACGTGGCCCTCTGGGATTATTTGGCCGATGCGTTTCTCATTTGGTGCCGCCGGGGAGTCGATGGCTTCCGATGTGACGCGGGCTACAAAATCCCCCCGCATGTCTGGCAGTTCATCACGGCGAAGGTGCGTCGGGAATTTCCGGAAACCGTGTTTCTCCTGGAGGGATTGGGGGGGCCTTGGGACGCCACGGAAGCCTGCTTGGCTGAGGGTGGAATGCAATGGGCCTACAGCGAGCTCTTCCAGAACCATGGGGCTTTGGGCATCAGCGGATATCTGGACCATCACCTCCGTGCCAGCAGTCGTTCGGGCACCTTGATCCACTACAGCGAGACCCATGACAACTCGCGCTTGGCCGCCAACGGTGGTGTGCCTGGCCAACCGGCCACCCCGGAAGGCCGTCGCTGGTCCCTCTTCCGCAATCGACTCGCCGCGTTGACCTCCATCCAAGGGGGGTATGGTTTCACTGCCGGAGTCGAATGGTGCGCCACCGAACAAATCAACGTCCACAGCAGCCGCGGGTTGGCCTGGGGTTCCCCGGATTCAATCGTGGCTGAATTGTCAGCGCTCAATCGCCTGATCAGCAATCACCCGTGTTTCTTCGATGGGGCTTTGCTGCAACGCCTCAGCGAGCCTCAATGCGCTGTTTATGCGCTCCAGCGCAATTCCGCCGAAGGGCTCGACCAAGTCCTTGTGTTGGCCAACACGGAATTCGAGGAAGAGCGATCCATCGAATTGGCGCGGTCCGTCTGGGAGCAGTTGGGGCAGCCGAGCATTGACCTGATGGGTTACTCGCCAGCTCCAAAGTGGCAATCGGTGCCAAGCGCCCCTGGGAGCGCCGACCCGCGCATCCGAATCACCCTGGCTCCCGGGGCGACACACTGTTTGACAAAATCCGTCACACCGCTGGGTTTGTCGGGCGATTCCTATCGGGAGGCCCGCCGCCGCGCCGATTGGGCTGCCGCTTGCGAAGGCAGGGTGACCCGGGGGCAACCGAAATTGCCGATGGATTGGAAACACTGCGCCGACTGGGTGGCCCGTGATCCCGAGGGATATTTGGCGTCCATGCTGTGTGATGCCCCAGTCCAGGAAGGTGAATCGGGGGCTTATCGCCCCATCATTGCCTGGAGGCCGGGCGATCGGACCCGTATCACCCTCGTACCGGCAGGACACTGGGTGCTCATCCGAGACACTCACCGGTTCCGGCTGCGTGCCAGTTTGGTGGAGGGCGGTCTGGGATTTCATGAGGATTCCATCCCCACACTCAAAGACCACATTGCGGTCATTCCTCCGCGGAGCCGGCGTGGCGACGTGGTTCTGGAACTCGAGCGCTATGCCCCGACCGACCCCAAGATCAGCGCCACCTTGAGGTATCTGGATTCAACCCCCGCTGAACTGCCGTCCGTTCCTCAGGATCCGGAGAATTCCACGGTCCTGTTGACCAACGGTCGTGGCGGCATGGCCCGGATTTGCCTGGATTTGGGACGCATCCACTCCAAATACGACTGCATCCTTGGGGCGAATCTCCACCCCGAGGTGCCAGTCGATCGGCACGTGATGGCCAAGCGTATCCGTGCTTGGGTCAATGCCGATGGTTTCATCTCGCCACTCGACGCTTCGAATCTGGTCAACGTGGAGACCACCGCGCCCACCCACTGGCGGTTCATCGCCAATGCGGGCGATGGTCGCAGTGTGGAAATACGCGTGGTGGCCGACATGCTGGATGGCAAGAACACCACGGTCTTCCGGTTCGATCGCCCCGCTTCGGCCAGTCACGATTCGCGACTCGGAAAACCTCTGCCCGCAACATGCGATGTGCGACTGGTGGTCCGCGTCGATCTGGAGGACCGCAACTTCCATTGGGAAACCCATCTCAGCCCGGAAACAGAGGGACATTTCCTCCGCTCTACAAAGAACTTGCAGCGCAATACAAACGACGGGATTTCCGGGCAGGAGATCCGAGGGTTTGCATTTGAACCCGAGCCGTCACGCCGCCTGCAAGTGTCGGTGACCCACGGTCGATTCCACCCGGCAGTGGAATGGTGCCGAGGCATTCACCATCCGTTGGAATCCAGTCGAGGGATGAATGGTTCGGGCGACGCCTACAGCCCGGGCTGGTTTGAGATCCCTCTCACTCCGGGGAACTCCTCCACCATCACCGTCTCCGCCGAAAACGGGGAGATTTCCGACGCTCAATTGGAGAGCTTCGTCCAGCGACGCCAGGGGGTTTTGGGCTGCAGCACCACCTGCCCGATGGAAACCCTGCTGCGCCGGTCCCTCACGAGCTTCGTGGTCCGACGCGCCGATTCCGTGAGCGTCATCGCCGGTTACCCCTGGTTTCTGGATTGGGGACGCGATTCCTTGATCGCAGCCCGCGGTTTGATCGCCGCCGATCGGTTTGCCGAAGTCCGTCAATTGCTGGTCACCTTCGGTCGTTTCGAGGAGTTGGGAACCCTGCCGAATTCCATCCACGGGGAGAATGCCTCCAACCGCGAGACCAGCGACGCCTCCTTGTGGTACGGCATCGTGGCCGAAGAACTGGCCGCCACCGATCCCTTCGGAGCGGAATCGGTCTTTGCGTTGAACACGGGCGACCGCCAGAACCGGACCGTTCAAGATGTTCTCCGCTCCATTGCTTCCGGTTATCTCAAAGGAACTCCGCAGGGCATCCGGGTCGATCCTGACAGCGCGCTGGTCTGGAGCCCCAGCCACTTCACCTGGATGGACACCAACCATCCGGCAGGTACCCCCCGGCAAGGCTATCCGGTGGAAATCCAGGTGCTTTGGATCCGCCTGCTTCGATTGCTGGATCGATTGGGATGTCCGCCCGCCGAATCCGCCGAGGGATGGGGGCTCCTGGCTCAGCGTGCTGAAACCTCCTTCCACCAAAGGTTCTGGATCGAAGAACTCGGTTGGTTCGCCGACTGTCTGCATTCACATCAGGGTCAACCGGCTGCCGCCGCCGTCAGGGACAATGCACTCAGGAGCAATTGCCTGCTGGCCATTGCCCTCGACCTGGTCGTTGGAGTGAAAGCGCGTCGCACTGTCGAGGCAGCCCAACGGTATCTCGTGGTACCCGGTGCGCTTCGATCCCTGGCGCCGTTGCCGGTTTATCCGCCATTGCCCATCTGGCACCACGGGCGACTGCTCAACCATCCCGAGGAGCCGTACTGGTCCCAATACGCCGGCGACGAAGACACCCAGCGCAAACCGGCTTATCACAATGGAACGGCCTGGATCTGGACCTTCCCGAGTTTCTGCGAAGCCGTTGTGAAGGCCTACGCCCACAGCCCCGCCGCCATACAAGCGGCTCGAGCCTATCTGACGAGCGTGGATTCCCACCTTTTGAGCGGCTGTGTCGGGCAATTGCCCGAGATCCTGGATGGTGACGCTCCACACCAACCCCGTGGCTGTGACGCCCAAGCTTGGAGTGTCACCGAAGTGCTTCGGGTGTGGCGCTGGCTCAACGGTCTGGCGACAGGTGTTGGGGAATGACTCCAACCCGTTAAGGGAAGACCGATTCAATGGATTCAACCAATGGTGGTGAGATACGGATTTGAAAAATCCCGGCTAAATCCTTCCCGAAGGCCTTGACGGTCTCCTAGGCTCGCATCCGCACATGCGATCGAGTTCGGCATTCGACAAACTTTTGGAGCGTTTGGTGGGCGGTTTGCTGCTTTTTGCGGTAGCGTGGCTGACCTTCTGGTTTGCCGGGGTGAACCCTCGGGAAGCCGGCTTCGGATTCGCCGCCATCGGTCTGGCCTGGGTGGTTTGGACACTCCGGGTTTGGGTGGAACCCAGCCACCGGTTCCTGCTGCCGCCCGTCACCTGGACAGTGGCGATCTTCTTCGGCTACGCCGCCTGGAGAACGCACCAAGCGACGGTTCCTTATTGGGCGCTTCAGGAGGTTTTTCTGATTGGACTTTGTGCGGTGACCTTCTTCATCAGTCTTCACAATCTCCATCGGCAAGAGACGGCAGGGTGGGTGGTGAACGGCCTGTTGCTCATCGGGCTCCTGTCCTCGGCATACGCCATTGTCCAATTCACCCAAAACTCCCAGAAGGTGCTCTGGGAAACTCAACCGCTGGTCTACTACAAACGATACGGGGCCACTTTCGTGAACCCCAACCATCTTGCGGCGTTCCTGGTGATGCTCATGCCGCTGGCACTGTCGCATGCCTTCCTCGGACGGGGCGGTGCCGTCCAACGGATCATCGCCGGATACGCGGCACTGGTGATGCTCGGAGGAATTGCCGTCACCATGTCGCGTGGAGGTTGGCTGGGTGCCGGCGTCGCTGTCGCCACCTTCTCGCTCTGGCTGCTCCGACGTCCGCAGTATCGGATCCCGATGGCCGCGCTCATGGCGGTCCTATGCCTGGGCTCGATCACCTTTTTGATCCAATCCGACAAAGCCCGGGCACGCATCGATGCGCTGACGACTTCCGGCAACAAGGACAGCGGGCTCTTCCGCGCCTGGCTCTGGAAGCCCGCCTTGCAAATGTGGTCGGACCATCGGGTGAACGGAGTGGGCCCCGGTCAATTCGACACCCGTTTTCCTGCCTACCGGACTCCCACCACGCCGCTCAGCCCCCAACATGTGCACAACGAGTACCTGGAACTCCTTGTGGAATACGGAGCCGTCGGTGCCGGCATCGTCGGATTGGGGCTGTTGGCATTCGGATACGGAATTTACAGAACCTCACGGCATGTGGAGCGGGGTTCCTCCGATCTCGGAGTAAAACAAAGCAACCGGACGGCCTTCTTCGCCGGAAGTGTGGCCGGCTTGGCGGGCCTCGGTGCGCACTGCTTTTTCGACTTCAATTTGCACATCCCCGCCATCGCGGTGACGGCCTCCATCTTGTCGGGCATCCTGGTTTCCAACACCCGCTTTGCCACCGAACGTTTTTGGGTCAAGTCGTACCTGCCCCTCCGATTGTTGGCCACGGCGGTCATGGGCGGACTCCTGTACTGGATGGTCCCACTCGCCATCCGGACGGCACGGGAAGACGCCCATCTCAAACACGCCGAACGACGACCGAAGGTCGATGAGGTGTTCTTCCAGGAACTGGCCCAGGCGGCCGCGTTGGCTCCAGCCAACCCCATGACGCCTTATTGGTACGGCGAGGAAAAGCGACGACTCAGCTGGCAAGGCCTGCCGGGCTGGGAAAAGCAGGCGCAGGAAGCCCTGTTGTGGTTGCAGAAGTCCTCAACGTTGGATCCCTTCAATGCACGAACGCGGGTGGCCATGGGGCTTTGCCATCAATGGCTTGGCGATTTGAAGTCAGCCTCCGAATCCTTCGAGTCGGCATTGAAGCTGGGACCCAACGACGTGGCCGTGCTCAATGCACTCAGTTGGAACCTGATTGTGCGCGGAGATCTGGACCGGGCCCGGTCGCTGGTCGAACAGTCGCTGAAGATCAATCCTTGGGACAACTGGGAAGCCAAATCCTATGCACAACGCCTGCAGGCTGGGGCGCATTGATCCGAGAACACTCAATCGCTGGATCTGATTTCCCGATTGGCAGATCTCCGGCGACTCAACACCCTTCCTTCATGAGTTCGGCCGCCAACTATGGCGATAAAACCACCCAGTCCCGGGATGTGACGGTCCAAAACCGGCAGGGCATCCATGCTCGTCCGTCGGCCTCTTTCGTGAAGTTGGCGAGCCAATTCACCTGCGATGTCTTCATTGAAAAGGATGGGGAAACCATCAATGGGAAGAGCATCATGGGTTTACTCATGCTGGCTGCAGGGCCTGGAAGCAAATTGCGCATCGTCTGCACAGGTGTCGACTCTCAGGCGGCCCTGACCCAACTGTGCGCGCTGGTGGATGCGAAGTTTGGTGAAGATTGAATTCCCCTCGAACCTGTAACCCGAGCCGTCACCCCATGTCCGACTTCAACATCCAATACGTGGCCAATCTGGCCCGGGTCGCCCTCACACCCGATGAAGAACTGCGCCTGGGCAGCCAATTGACGAACATCCTCGGCTATATCGAGAAGCTCAAAGAAGTGGATGTCTCACAGGTGGAACCCACAGCCCATGCCTTCCCACTGGTGAATGTCATGCGGCCGGATGTGGTCACGGGATCTCTGCCTCACGACGAAGCGATGCGCAATGCGCCCGCCAAGGCAGGTGGCTTGTTTGTGGTTCCCAAGGTCGTGGAATAGCCGGTGACCGAACTGTGGGCCATCCATCCGCCCGAATTGCGCCGGAGCATTTCAGTTTCCTTGCCTCGAGGCCCCGGCCCTTCCAACATCGCGCATGGCAGACGCGAGCCCAGCCCATGAGGTCGATTCCGAGTTCTATCAACCGGCCTCCCGGTTCTTTCCGGCACACAGCCGGACGGCCCTGACCTACGACGACGTCACGCTGGCCACTCTATATACAGAGATCCTTCCGAAGGAGAGCCAGATCGACACCCGTCTCGCCGAGGGTCTGCACCTGAACATCCCTCTGGTGTCTGCCGACATGGACACCGTGACCGAAGCCCGCATGGCCATCGCCATGGCCCTCAACGGCGGACTCGGACTCATCCACTACAACATGCCCGAGAAGGAGCAACTCTCGGAAGTGTCACGTGTGAAGAACCATGTGCATGGGCTCATCCAGGATCCGATCCGTGTCCACCCCGAACAGCATATTGGTGACGTTCTCGAACTGATCGAGAAGAAACGCTTCAGCTTCAGCACCTTCCCGGTCGTCGATGCCGCCGGAACCCTGCTCGGCCTCCTCCCGGGTCATGTCGTGAAACCCCGATACGCCCACCGGAAAGTCTCCGAGGCGCTCACACCCCGAGCCCAGGTCCGGACCATCTCCGAGCGCGAATTGGGGGCAGACCCCATTGCCCGCGCCGACCGTTTCTTCACCGAGAACCTGGGTATCCACAAGCTGCTCGTGGTCGACGATCAAGACCGCCTCAAGGGTCTCTTCACTCTCAGCGACATCGAGCGGATCACCCAGGAAACCGGTGCGGCCCTGAAGCCGGCGCGGGATTCCCAATTCCGCCTGCTCTGTGGTGCGGCCCTTTCCACGATCCGCCGCAAGGATGGCAGCATCGACCGGGAACGGGTCATCGGTCACGTGGGAGCGCTCATTGATCGCGGTGTGGACTGTGTGGCCGTCTCAACGGCACACGGGCACAGCCGCGGTGTGGGTGAGGTCGTGAAACTCGTTCGCGATGCCTATGCTCACCTGCCCATCATTGCCGGCAACGTGACCAGTGCAGCCGGCGTCGAGTTCCTGGCCGCCAATGGGGCCAATGTCATCAAGGTGGGGCAAGGACCCGGGTCCATTTGCACCACCCGGGTGGTTGCCGGTGTCGGCATTCCTCAACTCACGGCCCTCTACGTCACCTCCCGAGCGGCGGCCGCCTGTGGAGTGACCTTGCTGGCCGACGGTGGCATCACCAAATCCGGTGACATCGTGAAGGCGCTGACACTGGCTCAAGGCGTGATTTGCGGAGGCATGTTCGCCGGATGCCCCGAGGCCCCGGGGCAAATCGTCGAAATCAATGGAAAGCTCTACAAACAATACCGCGGCATGGGCAGCCACGCGGCCATGAAAGCCGGTTCCGCTGCCCGCTATGGACACAGCGCCGACAGCACGCGCAAGGCGGCGGCCGAAGGCATCGAGGCACTCAAGGAAGTGGCCGCATCGCTCGATTCCGTGGTGGGACAGCTAATCGGTGGCATCCAGTCGGGCATGGGCTATTTGGGGGCCGCCAATTTGGCGAGCCTGCGGGAACGGGCACGGTACATCCAAGTCAGTCCGGCGGGTCAAAAGGAAGCCGCGCCGCACGACGTCATCGAGGTGAAGACTTCCAGCAGCACCGGCGACAAGGCTTGAGGCATGATGTCTCTGCCCACCCCCGCCGGAATCACCGGGCAGATCGAGGCACTGGCCCCCGACCTCTTCCGTCTGCGTCTGGAGCGCGATGCCGCTCCGCCGTCACCGGCTTCGGAAGCCATTGTCGGGAGATCTTGGGAATCCCCGGAGACTGCGTCCCAACAGATTGGTCAACGACATTGTCTGGCCACCGAATGCGGCGTGTTTTCCTGGGATCGTCGCGGGGCTTGGCAATTGAATGACTCCGAGGGGTTTGAAGTGTTCTCCGCCGGGCCTGGGTTGACTTCATTCACCGCCGACGGAACCCCTGAACTCACACTCGACCTCATCGAACACGAATCGCTTTTCGGGTTGGGCGAGGTCACGGGCCCCCTCGATCGACGCGGTACCGTGCGGGAGTTCTGGAACATTGACGTCCTGGGCCATGCCCCGGCCATCCACCCCGCCCTGCCGTCATTGTATGTGTCCATCCCGTTTGCACTCTCATTGAGACACGGTCGCGCGGCCGGGCTGTTCTGGGACAACCCTGGCCGCCAGCGCTGGGATCTCGGATCAACAGTCCCCAACCGGTGGAGTTTGAAGGCCGATTCAGGCCCCATCGATCTTTACCTCTTTCTGGGCCCCACCGTGGAATCGGTGCTGGTCCGCTACGCCCAATTGACGGGCGCCATGCCCCTGCCGCCGGAATGGGCGTTGGGCTACCACCAATCGCGGTACAGCTACGAAACGCAGGCCCGAGTGGAGTCTGTGGCCCGGGAGTTCCGGTTGCGGGACATGCCTTGCGATGCGCTCTACCTCGACATCCACCACATGGATGCTTACCGCGTCTTCACGGTAGGTTCCGATTTCCCAAAGCCACGGTCGATGACACGAAAGCTGCAACGGCAAGGCATACGAACCGTGGCCATCGTGGATCCCGCCGTCAAAGACGACCCAGACTTCCCGGTGCTCCAACGCGGTGTTCAACAACACGCCTTTGTGCGGGAGGCCGATGGAAAGACCGACGTTCTCGGAGAGGTTTGGCCTGGCGCTGCGCGATTCCCCGATTTTTTGCAGCCCGAGGTGCGAAATTGGTGGGGCAATGAACAACGAGCCCTGCTCGACTTGGGAATCAACGGCATCTGGAACGACATGAACGAGCCGGCCAACTTCGCCCGGCCCGACAAAACCCTGCCTCCGGATGCGGTGCATCAAACAGGTTCCGGACCTCAGCCCCATGCCGTCGTCCACAACCTGTACGGGCAAGCCATGGCTCAGGCTTCCCGAGAAGGACTGCTGCGGCACCGACCCGACGAGCGGCCTTTCGTGGTAACCCGTGCGGGCTATGCCGGCATCCAGCGTCACGCCATCGTTTGGACGGGGGACACCTCGTCGCATTGGGATCACCTGAGAGACGCTTTGCCCATGCTGCTCAACCTCTCGCTCAGTGGCGTCGCCTTCTGCGGCGGCGATGTTGGCGGGTTCCTGGGCAATCCTTCGCCCGAATTGTTCGTCCGCTGGCTGCAATTCGCGGCCTTCACACCCTTCTTCCGCAACCACAGCAACCTCGGGACCCGAGATCAAGAACCGTGGGCATTCGGACCCGAGGTGGAAGCCATTGCCCGGGAAACACTCAGGCTGAGGTATCAACTCATCCCCCTGCTCTACAGCCTGAGTCAGCAAACGGCCACGACAGGCGAGCCATTGATGCGCCCCCTGTTTTACCACTACACCAACGACCCCGTCGCGGTGGCCTGCAATTCCCAGTTCCTGCTGGGAAGGGACCTTTTGATCGCCCCGGTGCTGGAACCCGGTTGCCCGGCCCGAAGTGTCTATTTGCCGAAGGATGTCTGGTACGATTTCTGGACAGGAGAACGCCATGTTGGCGGTGGACCCATTCTTGCACCGACCCCGCTGGACCGAATTCCGGTCTACGTTCGCGCCGGCGGAATTCTGCCGCTGGCCGAGGCCCGCAATTCCACGCAGGAAACTCCGAGCACGAGCATCACCCTGCATTTGTGGCCCGGTCCGGAAGGCGAGTTCCAATGGTACGAAGACGACGGCATCACACGGCAGCATGAGTCGGGCGTTTTCCACAAACGGCGGATGACCCTGCGCCGTCAGGGTCGCACTACCCGTCTCCAATTCAGCGAGTCCGAAGGATCGTTCAAAAGCCGGATCCAAAACTGGAAACTCGTCTTTTGGGACACGCCACCCCACGCCCGGATCCGGATCAACGGAACTCCATTCAAGGCGACCGGCACCCGAGAAGCCGATTTCCTGATCATCGACCTCGAGAACCATGCGTCGGCGATGAACATCACCGTCGTCGGCGGAGCCTGAAGAGGCTGCTGGCGTGGAATCCACCAACGGACTCAGCCGCCGTCTTCCCGAGGTTCAGCCCCTCTGTTCTTGCGGGAAAACGCGTGGGTGAAGACGCTCTGCCCCATGATTTCCCTGCGGGCATGGACTGGATGGCTGGGTTGTTTCTGCCTGGGAGCCTGGGCTGCAAGCAACCCTTTGGCTGTGCCCATCAATGAAGTGGAGAGTGCCGTCCCGCCCTACACCCTGCCCGATGCATTGACCGGAAAAAACGGCCAACGCATCACCTCGCCGCAGCAATGGCCGCGGCGACGGGCGGAACTGGTGGCGTTGTTTGAAGAGCATGTGTACGGCCGCATTCCTGCCGGTCTGCCTCGTCAACCGGGATGGGTCGTGGAAACACGCAAGGACGCACTCGGTGGAAAGGCGATCCGCCAGCGGATCCAAATCCCGCTCACGAAGGGCCCGCACCCCATCCTTCTGGATTTGCTGGTGTACCGACCGGCCACAGCCACGAAACCGGTTCCAATGTTCTTGGGGCTCAACTTCGACGGCAATCATACGGTCACCTCCGAGACCGACGTGCCTTTGGCCCGTGGTTGGGTGGCCAACCGGCCTCGCAGCGGAGTCACCAACCATGTGGCCAACGAGGGCAGCCGTGGAAGCGATGCGGCTGCATGGCCCATCGAAAGAATTCTGGAAAGCGGATATGGGCTGGCCACCGCCTATTACGGAGACGCGGAGGCTGATTTCGACGGAGGCTGGAAACACGGGCTCCGAGGAGCGGCCGCGGCCCAAGGATCTGATCACTCATTCCAGCCGGGAGACTGGGGAGCCATCGCCGCATGGTCTTGGGCTCTGTCACGGGCCCTGGATCAACTCCAAATCGATCCCGCCGTCGATGGTCGAAAAGTCGCCGTGCTCGGGCATTCCCGCCTCGGCAAGACGGCTCTCTGGGCCGGTGCGCGGGACACCCGTTTCGCCTTGGTGATCGCCAACGAATCCGGTGAAGGCGGGGCGGCACTCGCCCGTCGCTTCTTCGGCGAAACCACCTTGCGCATCAACACCAGCTTTCCCCACTGGTTCAACGGACGTTTCAAGGACTACTGCCACCGGGTCACCGACCTTCCGGTGGACCAGCACGAACTGGTGGCGCTCGTCGCTCCCAGACCGGTGTACATCGCCAGCGCCGAAGAAGACCGCTGGGCCGATCCCAAGGGAGAATTCCTCTCGGGCTGGCATGCCAGCGAGGTGTATCGGCTTCTCGGAAAAGACGGACTCCCCGGACCCGACTATCCGGCGCTCAACGTGTCGGTGGGCGATTCCGTCGGTTACCATGTCCGCCCCGGCGCTCATGCATTGACGGCCATTGATTGGGAATTCTATTTGCAGTTCGCCGGCCGACACCTGCGCTGACCAAAGGTTCCTCCTGTCCAACACCAACCCGAAATCCAACCCATCCCCCATGTTTCCCCACGTTCTCCGCACCCTGACCTTGCTCTGCTGCCTGAGCGGGTTCGCTCTTGCTCAAGATTGGGCCAAACCCCGCCTGGAGAAATCGCCCCGCCATTTGGAATGGGTCACGGTTCGTCACGGGAACCGCGATGTCCGTTGCTGGGTGGCTTATCCGGAAGTCAAAGACAAGGCCACAGCGGTGGTCGTGATCCACGAGATCTTTGGACTCACCGATTGGGTCCGAGGCGTGGCGGACCAACTGGCCGAGGCCGGATACATTGCCATCGCGCCGGATTTGCTTTCAGGAACAGGTCCCAACGGCGGGGGCTCCGAATCGCTGGGAGGCCCCGACGGTGCCCGCTCCAAGATCGGATCCCTCCCACCCGATCAGGTCACCGCCGACCTGAAGGCGGCCAGCGACTACGTTCAGAAACTCCCGGCCTGCAATGGCAAGGTGGCGGTTGGCGGCTTCTGCTGGGGAGGAACCCAAACCTTCCGCTTCGTCAGCAACCATCCCGGCGTGAAGGCGGGCCTTGTGTTCTACGGCTCCGGCAGTGAAAACGAGGCGGAATTGGCCAAGATCCAAGCCCCCGTTTACGGCTTCTACGGCGGCAACGATGCCCGCGTCAACGCCACCATCCCGAAGTCGGAGGCGCTCATGAAAAAGGCCGGCAAGGTCTATGAACCGGTGATTTACGGGGGAGCGGGACACGGCTTCATGCGGGCCGGCGAAGATCCGGCCGGGAGCCTGGAAAACAAAAAAGCCCGCGAGGCCGGCTGGCAGCGCCTGAAGCAAATCTTGAAGGGGTTGTAATTCCAGAAGCACGGACCTCTCCCGAAAACGAACGATGCACCGTCTGTTCTCGCCAAGCCCCTGGCTCCGAAGCCAACAACCCGCTTTGGGGTTGTACCTGCTGGGTTTGGGAAGTGCCGTTCGAGGCCTGAGCCTCGACCGAATGACGTCGATGGGTGGCGCTTGGGGTTGGAAATCCGTCGAAACACTGAGCTTCGTTTTGGGCGATACCCGACCTGCCCGATGGGGACTCTTCGGAGGGGCCTGCGTCCTGTCTGCAGTGCTGGGTATCTGGGTGGTCCGAGGAAGCTTCACGGCCCGACTCTTGGCCACCGTGCTGCTCGGTGGGGATCTGATGCTGTGTGCCCTGCTGGGCGATGGGGTGAATGCGAACCTCCACGGACTCGGACTCCTGATGCTTTGGTTCGGTCGTGCTTCCCAACGAATCCCCCCATCCGAGCCTTCCGCATCGGCTGAACCCAAAGCGCCGGTCGCATGAGGAAAGCCCGGGCTTTTTCCTCAATGCCCTGGCGGTGCCCCCTCCCTCGGACCCAAAGACGACGCTGAAGTGGTCGGAGAATCACCGATCTCATGAATCGTCAGGAATCAAGCAGTTCCGACAGCAAGTTATTCGCGGCCTGTTGGGTACAATCTTTCCTTCCGCCCGAAGCCTGCCGGATTCTCAATTCTCTCCATGCAAGACCTTCCAGACGAGCGTGGCGGATCCGGCTCGGATGAAACTCGGCCTGACTTCAAGAGGTCCCGTCGGGTTCGACCGAAATTGGATTTGTCCTCGCTGGACCGGTTGCCCCCGCACTCAACCGAGGCCGAACAGGGTGTTCTGGGGTGCGTCCTTCTCTCACCCAACGAGGCCATGGGTGGGTGTATCGAGACTCTCAAAGCCGGTGCCGAAACCTTCTACGACCAGCGTCACCAGTTGATCTACCAGACGCTGGCCGACATGTACGACAAGAAGGAACCCATCGACCTCATCACGGTTCAGCAGAAGCTCAAGGACAACAACCAACTCGAAGGTGTCGGAGGCTTGGCTTATCTGAGCAGCCTGCAAGATGCCGTCCCCAGTGCGGCCAACCTGTCCTACTACCTTGAGATCGTCCGCGAAAAGCTGGTGCTTCGACGCATGCTCACGGCCTGCACATCCGTCGTGGCCCGTGTCTATGAACATCAGGGAGAGGTGGACGCCCTGCTGGACGAGGTGGAACGTGACATCTTGCGCATCAGCGAGGATCGGGAGACCACGACCATCAAGCCGATGAAGGACCTCGTGCGCGGGGCCATCGACATGATCCAGGAGTTCCACCAACGGGCCGGAGGCCTGACAGGCTTGCCCACTGGTTTCTCGGACTATGACAAGATGACCAGCGGCATGAATGGCGGGGAAATGATCGTCATCGCGGCACGTCCTTCGATGGGCAAGACCTCGCTGGTGATGAACATCGCCGAGCACGTGGTCATCAACGAGCGGCAGCCCGTCGGTGTGTTCAGCCTGGAAATGACCTCTGAATCGCTGGTCATGCGTATGTTGTGCTCGCTGGCTCGGGTGAATGCCCGGTCCATCCGCGAAGGATTCATGGCCGAACAGGATTTCAAGAAGCTCACCGGCGCCGCCGCCAAGATGGCCAAGAGTCCCCTGCACATCGACGACACCCCGGGTCTCTCGATCCTGCAGCTCCGCGCCCGGGCACGCCGGATGTGGCAACAGCACAAGATCAAGCTCATCATCATCGACTACCTCCAGTTGATGCATTCGGATTCCAAGAAGGCTCAGGACAACCGACAGCAGGAAATCTCCGACATCTCCAATGGCGTGAAGGCTCTCGCCAAGGAATTGAATGTACCGGTGATCGTCCTGTCACAGCTCAACCGCGAACTGGAGAAGGACAAAAACCGCAAACCCCGTCTCTCCGACCTGCGTGAATCCGGAGCCATCGAGCAGGATGCGGACGTCGTCGGATTGCTCTACAAACCCGCGGAGGAAGAGGAGGACATCTCGGATACCCGCCAACCGGTGGAGTCCCATCCGGTCAACCTCCTCATCGCCAAACAGCGTAACGGCCCAACCGGAGATGTCCGATTGACCTTTTTTAAGAGCTTCACACGGTTCGAGAGTGCGGCGAAGATCGACGCCGAAGACTAACCGCTGATGAAACTCATCAAGAACCGCAGCCTGAGGCTGTGCGCCATCCTCGTGGCATGCCTGCAATTGGCAGCCGCCGAGGATGCACCCGTCGTCCGCAAGATCATCATCAAGCATGTCGGGCCTGCCGCCGTCAGCGAAGAGCTCATCCGAGCCAACATCCGGGTCAAGGAGGGCGAGGCCTACAGTCGGTTCGCGGTCGATGACGACATCAAGAACCTCTACGGGACATCCTATTTCTACAACATCCGGGTCACCGAAGACATCACTTCCACCGAACTGGCCCCCAACGGTACCCGTGTCCCCAAGGAGTACACCCTCACCTACGTCGTCCAAGGGCGTCCGCTGATCACCGAGATCCGATTCTCAGGCAACAAGAAGTACTCGGCCTCCAAGCTGCGCAAGAAGCTCACATCGAAGAGTGGCGAGCCCATGGATGAGCGGAAGCTCTTCAACGATGCCCAGGCCATCCTCAAGATGTACCAGAAGGCGGGGCTGCAGCGAACCACCGTCGACTACAAGCCGAGCATCACCGAATCCCTCGGCCGGGGCATCGTCACTTTCGAGGTCCAGGAAGCGCCCAAGGTCAAAATCAAGGACGTGATCTTCGAGGAGGCTCCGTCCTTCAAACAGCGCAAGCTGCGTAAGGTCATCAAGACCCGCCGTTGGTGGATGTTCTCGTGGATCACCGGTTCAGGCCGCTTCAAGGACGATGTCTTCGAGGAAGACAAGGACAAGCTCCGGGAATTCTACGCCGACAAGGGATTCATCGACATGGAGCTCAAGGAGCCTCGATTCGAATATCCCAAGACCAACAACCTGATCTTGCATCTCCCGGTCTCCGAAGGCCCGCAGTACAAGGTCGGCGGTGTCACTTTCGAGGGCAACGAGCTGTTCAGCCAACAGCAAATCACCCAGAATCTCACCTCCAAGGACGGCGAGAAGACCAAGCGGGGTCTCCAGTTGAAGGATGGCGAGATCTTCTCACCCAAGAAGCTCTACAAGGACACCGAGGCCATCGAGAATTTCTATGGTGCCCGGGGGTATATCGAATCCCGCGCCAAGGCCGAGCAAATCGCCAATGTCGAAAAAGGAACCCTCGACCTGAAGTACAGCATCCAGGAGGGCGACAAGTTCTACGTCGAGAAGGTGGAGATCCAGGGCAACGAAAAGACCAAGGACAAGGTCATCCGCCGGGAGTTGGCCATCACGCCGGGCGAGACCTTCGACATGGTCCGTGCCAAGGTTTCGAAGAGCCGCCTCGAGCAGATGCAGTTCTTCAACAAGGTTGAGGCAAAACCCGAGCCCACCGACGTTCCGAACCGGAAAAACCTGGTCATTTCCGTGGAAGAAAAGAACACCGGGAATGTCGCGCTCGGCGCCGGATTCAGCTCAGTGGATTCCGTGATCGGATTCGTCGAAGTCAGCCAAGGCAACTTCGACATCACGAACCCTCCCTACTTCACCGGTGGCGGTCAAAAAGCCCGCTTGCGGGCCCAGATGGGCTCCCGTCGTCAGGACTACGTGGCCACCTTCGTAGAGCCTTGGTTCTTGGGTAAACGCCTCTCCCTGAGCGTGGACCTGTACCACCGCGACCTGAACTTCCTGTCCGACAACTACAACCAGCGCCAAACGGGTTCCCGCATTGGCCTCACCCGCCAGTTGCCCCGGAACTTCATCGGCAACGTCAGCTATACGCTCGAGAACATCCAGATCCGCTTCTCGGACAGCTACCGACTGCAGCAACAGAGATTCGGCAGCGCCATTCTCGCGGAAGAAGGCAGCCGCTTGGTTTCCCGATTCGGCACATCCCTCGCCCACGACACCCGGAACAACTTCCAGATGCCCACCCGCGGTCACCGTGCCGAGGTGCTGGGCGAACTCGTCGGCGGCCCCTTTGGCGGCGACAGCGACTTCTACAAACTCGAGGCTCGGGTTTCCCAATACTGGAGTCCGGAACGACTCCTCGACGATGCAGGCGTCGCCAAGGACATCTTCGAAGGCCACATCGTGGAGTTCACCGGCCGACTGGGCGTGGTCGACTACTACGGTGATTCCACTCGGGTGCCACTCTTCGACCGGTGGTTCCTGGGCGGTCTTTACAACCTGCGCGGCTACAAGTTCCGGTCCGTTGGCCCGCGCGAATACTACTCCGGCGAACCGGTCGGCGGCAGCACCTACTGGTTCAGTTCCACCGAGTACAGCATCCCCATCATTGAACGGCTGCGCTTCGCCATGTTCTATGACATCGGTATGGTCTACCCCGGTGCCTACAGCTTCGCGCCCGAGTCCGCAGCGACGGATGCCATCGGCAATCCATTGGTGCGCGGCAACACGGGGCTCTACAACGACAACTGGGGTGTGGGCATCCGCCTCAACCTCCCCATCGGCCCCTTGCGCCTCGACTACGGCATCCCCATCACCCGCGGGCCTGACACCGGCAGCGGTGGCAAGTTCCAGTTTGGCGTTGGCTGGACCCGAGACTTTTGAAAGTTTGCCCAAGTTGGATCTAACCTAGAACGCATGAATCGAACTGCACTCACCCTCGCCGCAGCCATCACTGCCTCCTTGCTGAGCACCACCGCACTCGCCCAAGGCAAGGTCGGCGTGATCAACTTGACCAAGGTGTTTGATGAATTCTGGAGAACGAAGCAGGCAGACATCCAGATCAAGGACCGCCTGTCGGAGTTCGAGAAGATGGGCCAGTCGATGTACGACGACTACAAGAAGGCCAACGAAGAGTTCGGCAAGCAGATCGAGGCCGCCAACGACCCTGCCCTCTCCAAGGAAGAATCGGAAAAGCGCCGCAAGGATCTGGACAAGAAGCGCAAGGACATCATGGAAATGGAGACCAACATCAAGCAATTCCAGGGCAACAGCCAGCGTGCCTTGATGGAACAGCGAGGCCGAGTCCGCGAGTCCATCCTGCGCGACGTGCGCGGGGTCATCGAAGAGAAGTCCAAGGCCGGTGGCTATGCCACGGTGCTCGATATTTCCGCCCAGTCCGCCAATGGCACGCCTGTGGTCATTTTCACGACGTTGGCAGGCGGTGAAAACGACTTGAGCGATTCGGTGGCCAAGGCTCTGGCTGCCACCGCCCCGCCTGATTCGGCCAAAACCGACGCCCAAAAGCCTGAAGCAGCGAAGACCGAGGCCAAAGACCCCAAGAAGGCCGACGAAAAGAAGGCCGAGAAGAAGTAGTCTTCAACAAAAGCCAAAAGCTTCAAAGGCGCGGCCAAGGCCGCGCCTTTTTCACATGAACACCGCCATCATCGTGGCCGCCGGTCGTGGAACCCGGATGGGGCCTGGGATCGACAAATTGTTCCTTGAGGTGTCCGGGCTTCCGGTGGTTGCCCATACTTGGCGTCGGTTTGACCGACATCCAGACATCCACCATCTCTGTCTGGTGATACGCCCCGGTCTGGAGGTGGATTTCGAGGAATTGGCCACTCGTTTGGAGGTGCGGAAACCCTACACGCTGGTCCCGGGCGGGGCTGAACGGCAGGACTCCGTCTGGAACGGTCTGACCCAGGTCCCCAGCGGCACCGAGCTCATCGCCATTCAAGATGGCGCGCGCCCGTGCACGAGCGACGTCACCATTTCGCGCTGTCTGCAAGCGGCCCAACAGACCGGCGCCGCGGTGGCCGCGCAGCGGGCTGTCGACACATTCAAAGAGGCTGACAACCACCAGCGCGTCGCACGACATCTGGACCGCGCCCGATTGTGGTCTGTCCAGACCCCTCAGTGTTTTCGACTGCCCGTCATCCGACAGGCACTCTCGGAAGTGCAGGCGCGAAAGCTTAATGTCACCGACGACACAGCCGCCTGTGAACTCATCGGAGCGCCGGTCGAACTGGTCGACTGCCCCGACCCCAATCCCAAGGTGACGGTTCCGTCGGATCTGCCCATTGTGGCACTTTGGTTATGACCCGTCGCTTGACTTAGCGGTACCCCTTCATCACCTTGACCTGCTTAATCGGCTTCGCGCACCGCGCAGCCTCGCTACTATGTCCAAGACGAAAGAGAAGAAGCCCGCGGTCAAGGCCCCTTCCAAGAAGTCTCCGCCGGCTCCGGCCAAGTCGGGGAAGCCGACTACGCCGACAAAGCCAAAGGCACCTACCAAGGTGACGACCAAGGCTCCGTCCGCGCCTGCTGTGCCGACCAAGAAGACTGTCCCTGCCGCTCCTGCAAAGGCTTCTTCCACGAAGGCAAGCCCTTCGAAGGCTTCCGTCCCCAAGGCTCCCGTCGCCAGAACGACCCCTCCGAAGGGCGCCGCATTGAAGACACCGCCTGCCGTTGCCAAGCCAACCAAGCCCGTCAAGGAAGCACCCGCGGCGAAACCGGCCAAGCCGACCAAGCCGGTGAAAGCCTCGTCTCCTGCGAAGTCGGACAAGAGCGATCGTCGCCCCAAGAAGTCCGCCGACAACGGCGAGGGCGAAATGGATATCGTTGTTCCGAAGGAACCACCCATGCCCATTGGGCCCACGGCCAGCCAATTGGCCCAGTTGGCCGCAGGTGATGGCGACGGCCCTGCTCCCAACATCGGCACCATCAAGAACGCATCCGGTGTGGACATCACCGAGAAGATCAAGGAATTGGTCCGCCAGTCTCAGGAACAGGGTTATCTCACGCACAGCGACATCGGTGATGTCTTGGCCGATACGCCCATGTCCCCAGAGGAGATGGACGAGATCTACATCAAGCTCCGCAATCTGGAGATTGAGATCGTGGACCAGGCGGAAGTGGACCGTCCGAAGGCGGCTGAACAGGAGGAAGAGGAGGACAAGTCGCGCCTCGACATCCTGGATGACCCCGTCCGCATGTACCTCAAGCAGATGGGCCAAGTCCCGCTGCTGACCCGTGAACAGGAAGTCGAAATCTCCAAGCGCATCGAGGAGAACGAAAACGAGGTCAAGCGGATCATCTACTCCTTTGGTTTCTCCGGAAAAGAGCACATCGCCTTGGCCGAAAAGCTCACATCAGAGCCCCCGAAGGAGCGTTTTGACCGGGTCATCGTCGACAAGAAGATCGAGGTCCGTGAAGAACACCTCAAGACCCTCCGCAAGCTCACCAAGGACGTCCGCGGCATCGACCAACAAGTCGATGAATACTGGCGCGAACTTCAGGAGCAGGAGTCGAAGACCAAGCGGGAGAAGATCCTCGTCGAATTCAAGAAGCTCGACGACAAGCTCCAGAAGTCCTTCCCGAAGTTCTACTACAAGCAGAAGGTCATCGAGGAGATGTCCCTCGTTGCGGAAAACATCCACGAGAAGTTCCAGACCTCGGTCCGCTCCATCAAGGAGCTAGACGCCCACAAGCGTTCGGCTCAGGCGCAGGCCATCATCCATGCCGAGGAGCGGAAGATCAAAGCGCTGGAAGAGTTCGTGCGCATGTCGCTCGACGAGTACACCAATGCATTCAGCCAGCTGAAGCACTTCGAGCGGAAGGCCCTGCAGGCCAAGACCGAGATGGTGGAAGCCAACCTGCGGCTGGTGATCTCCATCGCCAAGAAGTACACGAACCGGGGCCTTTCATTCCTCGACCTCATCCAGGAGGGCAACATGGGCCTCATGAAGGCGGTCGAGAAGTTCGAGTACCGCCGCGGCTACAAGTTCTCGACCTACGCGACCTGGTGGATCCGCCAGGCGATCACCCGTTCCATCGCCGACCAGGCGCGCACGATCCGCATCCCGGTGCACATGATCGAAACGATCAACAAGCTGATGCGCGTGCAGAAGCAGCTGATCCAAGACTTCGGTCGCGAGCCAACACCCGAGGAAATCGCCGACGAAATGCAGATGCCGGTCGAGCGCGTCCGGGCCGTCCTCAAGATGGCCCAGCAGCCGATCTCGCTGCAAAGCCCCGTTGGCGATTCAGACGACACCAATTTCGGTGACTTCATCGAGGACAAGGCCGCTGAAAATCCGTCGGACATGACCAGCTACAGCCTGCTCAAGTCGAAGCTGGCTGACGTTCTGGACTCGCTCACCGAACGCGAACGCAAGGTGCTGGAATTGCGCTTCGGATTGCTGGACGGCTACAGCCGCACCCTCGAAGAGGTCGGCAAGCAGTTCAAGGTGACCCGCGAACGTATCCGTCAGATCGAGGCCAAGGCGCTGCGCAAAATGCGGCATCCGACCCGTCTGCGTCAGCTCAACGGATTCCTCGAGGGCGAAGAGGCCCTCGTCTGAATTCGGACCACAAAGCCCCGCCCACTTGGCGGGGCTTTTGTTTGAACCAGCCGCCCTGATCCCCAGATGTCCATCCATCGAAACCCAGCGATGCGCACCCTCCTGCAAACGCTCCTTACGGTGGGGCTGTTCTTGTGTCGTGGCCCCCTACCGATCCAAGCCGCTGCCACTCGAGCGGAAATACTGCGCGAACCGCTGTTCGATGGGCCCGTCCTCCACTGGGAGGTTCAGGTACGTCGTATCGATCTGGCCAAACTCCGCAAATCCGGCGGCCCGTGGAACAAAGAACACGATGAGGACGCCTCGGCAACCATTCGCGCGGGCGGACATGTTTGGACGAATGTCGCCATCCACCTCAAAGGGGCGGCCGGAAGCTTCCGACCCGTGGATGACTTGCCCGCCCTGACCCTGAACTTCGGCAAGCTCCAGGATGGTCAGACGTGTTTTGGCCACCGCAAGTTGCACCTGAACAATTCGGTCCAGGACGCCTCACGACTCGACGAGATCCTGGCTTCAGAGATGTTCATCCAGTCCGGAGTACCGACTCCCAGAGCCACCCGGGCCCTGGTGTCGATCAATGGACGCTATCTGGGCATTTATGTGCTCAAGGGGGGCTGGGACAAGGCCTTCCTGAAGCAGCACTTCGGCTCCTCCAAAGGAAACTTTTACGACCCGGGATTCCTGAAGGACCTGGATGCCGATCTCGAACGGGACTCCGGTGAAGGATCCGCCGATTGGGCCGACCTCGCCGCGCTGCGCAAAACCTTGCAGGTGCAGAATCCCGCCGAACGGCTGGAACAGGTTTCCCAACGCCTCGATGTTGAGCGCATTGTCACGTTGGGAGCCCTCCAAATCCAGCTGGACGACTGGGACGGATACCTGCGCAACCGCAACAATTATCGGGTTTACCACGCTCCTGATTCCGACCGTCTGGTGGTCATGCCCCATGGGATGGATCAATTGTGGCGAAACCCGCGTGGCTCTTTCACCCCACCCTTGAGCAGCCTTCTTGGCCAACGGCTCTTTTCCATACCGGCAGTGGCCGATCAACTGAGCCAGCGCATGCGGGAGCTGACCAACACCGTATTCACCGCTCAGTTTGTCGATGGAATCTTCACCAATGCCCAGATCCGCCTGCGGGAGCGACTCGTCTTGGAAGGGCGTGAGGCTGAGATGCCGCCCGTTCAACGCGCCGTCGACTCCACCCGACAGAGGATCCGGCAACGAATGGCCGCCTTTGCCGGTCAACGCTACCAACCCCCTCAACCCGGGGAATTCGACAGCGACGGCCGCATGCGCCTCAGTGGTTGGACCATCACTTCCTCAGAGGGAGACACCACTCCGGCGGCAACCGTTCCAGCGGAAGACGGATCTCCCTTGCTGCGCATCCACGCCGATTCCGGCCAGGGTACGGCCTCCTTCCAGAAACGAGTCCTGCTGGCCCCGGGTCGCTACCAACTCGAAGGCCGGGTGCGAACCCGATCGGTGAGCGGATTCGGAGCCTGCCTGGATGCCGAATGGGCTCGGCGTGGGCAACGTTTCGAGACAGGGACCACCACGCCCCAACCCCAGGGCATCACCGGCACCTCGGAGTGGACCCTGTTGCAGCGTGAAATCACGATCACCTCCCGAGGGGCAGAAGGGGGGCGCCGTTGGGCTGGTGGACCCCGAGGGGGCAATGGTGAATCGCCCCGCGAAATCCTCCTGCATGCCGAACTGCGTGCCGAGAGCGGCACCGCCGAGTTCGATGCCGACGCCTTTGTCCTGAAACAACTCTGAAGACCATCCCCCCACTGGGTGTCTTTCCAGCCGGGTTCGCTTGAATAAAAAAGGCCACCCCAATAAAGGTGGCCTCAAAAGCAACCGTCGAATGGGTCAGTCCCCCTTGTGGACGGAATGACAGGCCTTGCAGTTCACCGCCGACTTGAAGCCATCCAGCGCACCGGGCTTGCCGGCGACCAGCGAATCGGCCGCGGCTTGAAGGGCCCGGGTCTTCTCGGTCCAGCTGGCCAGATCGCCCTTGCTGGGTTTGTTCAACGCCAACTCCTTGGTGAGCATGGCCATCTTCTTGAAATCGGCCTCGTTGCCCTGCCCCTTGGAAATGCGGGCGCTCAAGGACTCCTTGCCCTTGAAGCCGTCTTCCATGATCTGCTCGACAGACAGGGTGGCCTTGGATTGGGAGGTGGAAGCGCATCCGCTCGCGATGGCGATCAAAGCGGCGGCGAGGACAATGCGAGAAGTGGAGAATCGTTTCACTGTTAGGTCTTGAATTCCTCCGTATGGAATCCCAACAGCGGCCCCCAATTCAAGGAGGAGATCACTTCAACGAGGGGTCCGAGGGTACTCCATCGAGCACCCGGGTGACCACGCTGGACACCTCACCGGATTGAAGTCGGGTTTGGAGGCGTTTTCCGGGAACGAGTCCACTGACATCCCGCACGACCGCACCGGTTTCCGCGTCGAGGGTCAGCGAGTATCCTCGGTCCAAGACATTCTGAGGCGACAGCAGCCGCAATCGGGTTACCAAGCCATCCAAACGTTGGCGGCGACGCAGCAACTCCCGACTTGGAATCGCTGCCAAGGCCGAGCGCAGTCGCAACAACTCCTGCTGGCCCACTTTCACTCGCGTCCGAGGGCGCTGAGCCAGCATTCGCTGACGGTGAGCCTCCAAAACCCGACCGAGAATGCGAACCGACCGGCCGACCTCACGGCGCAGGGACTCCACCGCATCGTCCAGACGTTGGGACCGGGACTCCAACCGCCGCCTCGGGTGCAACCGACTCCAACGTCGAACCCAACCCTCCATGCCGTTTCGGGAACGTTCCAACCGGCGTTGCGCCAACAACGCAAGACGACGTCCGGCCGATTCCACGAAGTCTCGGCTATCCACCCAGTCCTGGGTCAGGATTTCCGCAGCGGCGCTGGGAGTGGCTGCTCGAAAATCGGCCACGAAATCCGAGATGGTGAAATCGATCTCATGGCCCACAGCCGAAACGACCGGAACCTCCGAGGCGGCAATGGCACGGGCCACCACCTCTTCATTGAAGCACCACAAGTCCTCCAAAGAACCACCACCACGAGTCACCAGGATCACATCCAATGGCTGCACCGACTTGGAAAAGCGGTTCAGACGACCGATGGCGGCAGCGATTTCCTGCGCCGCACCCGATCCCTGCACCCGAACCGGATCGAGGATCACCTCAGGACAGAACCGTCGGGACAGCACATGCAGCACATCCTGGATGGCCGCACCGGTCGCCGAAGTCACCAGCCCGATGCGACTGGGGTACCGGGCGATGGGGCGTTTGCGGTCGGCGTTGAAGAGGCCCTCCGCAGACAGCTTTTCCTTCAGCCGCTCGAAGGCAGCCTGCAACGCCCCCACCCCCTGCACTTCCACAGACGTGACACGCAATTGGTAGTTGCCGCGGGGCTCGTAGACTGTGATGTCGCCCCCAAGAACCACCTGTGCGCCATCCCGGAGGGCGGTCCGACCCGCACCCCCTTGTCCGCGAAACAGCACGCAACTCAATTGGGCGCCGGCATCCTTGAGGACGAAATAAGCGTGACCGGAACCTTGCAGACGAAAGTTCGAAACCTCACCGGCCACGCGTCGATCCGCAAACCCGCTCTCCAGCTGCTTCTTGAGCTTTTGGGTCAGTTCACTGACCGACTCCGGCGGCTTCTGACCGGCTTCGGGAAACAAGTCTCCGGCAAAACTCCATTGGGTTTTTGAAACTCGGGCCATGACGGGGGTGCTTCGATGGACGGGATGGATCAGTCCAACAACTCCGAAATTCGACGGATGGATTTCGCATGCCCCGTCGACGGGTCGATGTCCACCAAGGCGCCTTGGAGACGCACTTGCCCATTGGCCACCTCGAAGCGCTGCGGCAATCCGGTCTGAAACCGTTTCAGCACGGGCTCAATTTGCCTGCCCAACACGGAATCATGAGGACCGGTGAATCCGGCGTCGGTGAGGTAAGCCGTGCCACCCGGGAAGACTTGTTCATCCGCCGTTTGCACATGGGTGTGGGTCCCGATGACGGCCGAGACCGACCCGTCCAGCATCCGGCCCATCGCGATTTTCTCCGAGGTCGCCTCACCATGAAAGTCCACCAGGATGACCCGTGTCGCGGTTCGCAGACGGGCCACCTCGGATTGGGCCAGCAGGAAGGGGTTTTCCAAGGAAGGCATGAATGTCCGGGCTTGGAGGTTCAACACGGCCACGGGAGGCAAACCGGGCTTGTTCCAGACAATCACCCCGCTGCCAGGAACTCCCGGCGGATAATTGGCCGGGCGCAAGACACGGGATTCGGTGGTGAGGAACGAAGCCGTTTCCTTTTGGTCCCAGACATGGTCGCCCGTGGTGATGATGTCCACGCCGTAGCCAAACAATTCCGAGGCGATGCCTGCGGTGATGCCATTCCCGCCGGCGCTGTTCTCACCGTTGGCCACCACGAAATCAATGCCCTCCCGCTGCACCAGATCTTCCAACAGCATGCGGACGGCACGACGACCGGGTTCGCCCACGATATCCCCCAAAAACAAGAGCTTCACTGCGCGTCACCCTGTCGGATTCACCGCCGCCTAGGAAGCAAACTGTGTTCAAGACTGATGCAACCGCCAACACGACCTCGGACGGTCTGGATTTTCACTAGATCCGCGACCTGAATTCCCGGACCTTTCCCAAGTCGCATGTCACTATTCCGCCACGTATTTTGGAAGAGCTATCGCGAGGCGGGTCACCTGGCCGAACAGGCGCAGAAGATCCTGGACCACCAGCGCGACCTGCTGACCCCTGCCCGCATCACCGAATTGGAGGCGGCCATCCAGCATTTGGAGTCCACGCGGTCCAATGGAACGCGTGAGGACATCGCGGCGGCCATGACCCGGTTGGAAGCCACGGCTCAAACGTCCCTGTTGGCCTATCCGCACGCCTCCATGCGCGAGAATGTGGAAAGCCTCCTCACCATGGGGATCGTGCTATTCGCATTCCGACAATTCTACTTTCAGCCGATGGCCATTCCCACGGGATCGGCCCAACCGACCTTCAACGGCATCACCTGCGAAGACCTCCGCTACAATGGCGGATCGGTTCCGAACCTAGCGGTCCAGGCTGTGGAATGGGCGCTCTTCGGTTACCATTA
>JACCDP010114688.1_pt1 | contig 47782 bp, 40 predicted proteins | sample 7445841 | NCBI WGS metagenome assembly JACCDP01 (sample SAMN15323441, study PRJNA562643) | freshwater metagenome | isolation source: river surface water | place: USA:Blue River Watershed | collected 2017-08-17
ATTCTCCATATCCAAGTTTACCAAAAAAAATCAATTGTATAAAAGTTATTTCTATACTATCTAAATCTAATTTATGGTAATACTGTTTTAAAAAAAGCTCTTATTTACCCTAATTAAGATTAATGCGTTGATTCTTTTTCGCTAACGAGTTGAAAAACAAGAAATAAACGCTTCAGTTATTGATTAGTGTTTAAAAGTGTATCAATGGCCTGATTCATTGTTTTAAAATCAAATTTAGCGCTTGCAAGGGTTAATTTGGTACGGATTTCATCCAGCGATAAATTTCCAATACTTCCTTCATGACTATGCACTACCATTTTTTGATTGGCTACAAAACGATTGGCTTCAATATCCTGCCCAACCTGTTTGTACGCATCGCGGAAGGGAACACCCTTTAACACCAGTTCATTTACGACTTCCACCGAAAAAAGGTGCATGTAAAATGGATCCTCTAGAATGTTTTTTCGAATCTGAATTGCATTCAACATAAATTGGGACATCTGAAGACAGGAGCGCAAGGATTCCAGGGCTGGAAAAATCTCCTCTTTCAGTAGTTGCATGTCCCGATGGTAGCCAGAGTTAAGGTTGGTTAGTTGAAACCCTATTGTTCCTGGAAGTCCCTGAATTTGATTTGTTTTGGCACGAATCAACTCAAATACATCGGGATTTTTTTTGTGGGGCATGATACTACTGCCCGTGGTCAACTCATCTGGGAAAGAGATAAACCCAAAATGTTGGTTGCAAAAAAGGACAACATCGGAAGAGAGTTTATTCAATGTTCCAGCCATGCCTGCCAGGGCAAAGGCAATTGTTCGCTCGGTTTTTCCGCGGCTATTTTGTGCATTGATGACGTTGTGGTGTAAGTCAGCAAAACCCAAAAGTCGGGTGGTCATCGTTCGGTCAAGTGGAAAACTGGAGCCATAGCCTGCAGCGGACCCCAGTGGATTTTTATTGCTCAACTCAAAGGCCACCTGAAGCAAGCCTAAATCTTCGCTAAGGCCTTCTGCAAAGGAAGCAAACCACAAACCAAAGGAGGAGGGCATCGCCAATTGGGTGTGAGTATAGCCTGGCATCAAGTCTTCTTTGTGTGTCTCTGCCAATTGAATCAACTGATCCGCCAAGCCATTGGCCTCCTCAAAAATCTCACGGATGGCCTCTCGGTAAAACAACTTTAAATCCACCAACACCTGATCATTTCGGCTTCTTCCACTGTGGAGTTTTTTACCCACCTCTCCATAACGCTGGGTTAGCAGCAATTCTACCTGGGAATGAACATCTTCCACACCGGTTTCGATGGCAAATTTTCCTTGCTCGATCTCTACGTAAATCTCTTTTAACCCTTTTTGAAGTAGCGCATTCTCTTCTTTGGTTAATAAACCGATGCTTTCCAGCATGGAAGCATGTGCCATGGAGCCCAATACATCGTAGGGAGCCAAAAGGATATCGAATTCGGGATCTCTACCTACGGTAAATTGCTCTACTTCTTTTTTGCTGGTCGTAGTTTTTTGCCAAAGTTTCATAACGTAGTGCTAGGGTGAAGAGAATGACTGGCGTAGGTCTCAAGAATAGAAATGTATCGCGAAATGCCATCCTCAACCTCTTGAATAAAGATAAATTCATCTGCCGTATGGGAACGAGCAGAATCTCCAGGGCCAATCTTTGCTGAAGGATAAGGAATTAAGGCCTGATCGGATAGGGTAGGGCTTCCGAAGGTTTCTAAGCCCAAACTTTTTCCTACTTCATACAATAGATGCCCTTCTGGCAAGCAGGAGGAACGCAAACGCATGGACCGAGGTACAAGAGTTGCGTCCAAGGCGACTTTTAACTCATCCAAAACCTCCTCGTGCGTGTACAATTCATTGACACGTACATCTAAGACGTAATGGCAAATATCGGGTACCAAATTGTGCTGCTCACCCGCCTGGATCACGGTGCAGGAGACTTTGGTAGGACCTAGAAAGGGGGATACTTTGGAAAACTTGTAGTTTTTGACTTTTTCCAAGTCATTCAATGCCAGATAAATGGCATTGATTCCTTCTTCTCGAGCGGCATGTCCCGCCTTGCCAGTCATGGACCCATCTATAACAAGCAATCCTTTCTCTGCGATGGCCAATTTCAGTTGGGTGGGTTCTCCCACCAATACTAATTCAGCAGGAGGAAGTAGGCCTAGGAGACTGCTGATGCCATTGGAACCAGAAATTTCTTCTTCGGCCGAGGCTACAAGGAGCAAATTGAAGGGCAAATCCTTTCCAATAAAGTAGCAGAAGGTAGCAATTAGGGCTACCAAAGGACCCCCCGCATCATTGGAACCTAATCCGTACAATTTCCCATCTTTTTCAATGGGGGAGAAGGGATCCTTGGTATATCCTGTATTTGGCTTAACGGTGTCGTGGTGGGAATTGAGCCATATCGATGGCAGATCAGAACGGTAGGGAGAGGCAAATGCCCATACATTGTTTCCCTGACGCTGAGGATTTGCTCCTTTACTGGATAGAAATTGTTCGATGAATGCGGCTGTTCCGTCTTCTTCTTTTGAAAAAGATGGAGTAGAAATCAATTGTTTCAGTAGCGCGATTGCATCGGATTTGAGCGTTTCCATCAATACAAATCGTAACGTTGTCGCTCGATAATGGTACCTGCTTTTTTGCCCTTTACAGCCATTAGCAAGTTTTCGGCTTTCCCTATCCATACTCTTTGAACCCCCTGTTTCAAGGCTTCAAAGGCATTGTCCAACTTGGGAATCATGCCCGAATGAATCACATTTTCCTTTCGCAACTCTTTGTAAATGTCCTCATTGATCAAAGGAATAATGGATTGCTCATTTTTTTCATCCACCAGGACGCCAGGTTTGTTGAAACAAAAGTATAAATCCACATGGTGCTCTAGCGCCAATCCTGTGGCTAGGGCAGAAGCAATGGAATCAGCATTTGTATTGAGTAGTTGGCCTTTTTGGTCATGGGTGATCGCATTAATCACTGGAAGTAGTCCCGCCTGAAGCAAATGCTGGATGAGTTGGGTATTGATTTCTTGAACATCCCCCACAAACCCGTAATCAATACCTTTGACAGGTCGCTTAATGGACCGAATCAGGTTTCCATCAGCACCGGTCATGCCCAAAGCATTTACTTTTAGTGCCTGCAGTTTGGCTACGACGGTCTTGTTGATCAAGCCCGCATAAACCATGGTTACGATATCCAAGGTGTCTTTGTCCGTAATTCGGCGTCCATCCACCATTTCGGGCATGATGCCCATGCTTTCACCAAATCGAGAAGCCATCACGCCACCTCCATGTACCAAGATTTTGTAGCCTGGAACTTTTGCAAAAATGCTCAAAAACTCATCCAGTTTCTCAGGATAGTCAATTACGTTTCCGCCGATTTTAATGATGGAGATTTTCATAGATTTCTCAAAATAAAAAAAATTATCCGAGAAGTTTGCTAAGCACCGCCTGGGCCGCATAGATTCGATTCAAAGCCTGTTGCTGCACCACGGAGCGAGGACCATCTAAGATTTCATCGGACAATTCCACATTTCTACGGACTGGCAAGCAATGCATGACCTTGGCTTCAGGAGAATTCTTGAGGTGTGATTCAGTAAGCATCCAGCGCTCATCCGTACACAATATTTTTCCATACTCATTGAAAGCAGACCAATTTTTAACATAAACAAAATCAGCATTTTGCAATGCTTCTTCTTGATCATTAGTTAAAGTAGCGCCTTTGGTAAATTCAGCATCCAATTCATAGCCTTCTGGATGGCAGATGGTGAGGTCATGGCCCATGCCTAGGGTCCATTCTGCAAAACTATTGGCAACAGCATGGGGGATGGCTTTAATATGTGGAGCCCAAGTAAGAACTACTTTCGGTCTTTTTTTAACCTTAGCTAATTCCTGAATGGTGAGTTGGTCGGCCAAACTTTGAAGTGGATGACGAATGGCAGATTCCAAACTGACAACAGGTATTCCGCTGTACTTGATAAATTGATGGAGAACGAAGTCCGTTACATCTTCTTCTTTATGGGTTAATGATGGAAAGGCGCGAAGTGCCAAAATATCAAAATAAGAGCCCAAAACGCCTGCTGCATCCTTGATATGCTCCACGGTACCCTTATTCATGATTGCTCCTTCCTGCATTTCGAGGGCCCATCCTTCCTTATCCATATTGAGGACAATGGCTTCCATTCCAAGTTGCTGAGCAGCGATCTGGGTAGATACGCGTGTGCGAAGGGATGGATTTAGAAAAATACAGCCTATTCTTTTTCCTTTGCCCTTGCTAGAATGAAGGGTAGGATTGGCTTTGTATAAAGCGGCTAATTCCAGTAATTCCTGACCGAGTGCTTTGGATTCAAATTGGATGAAATGATTCATGGCAGGTAGTTTAAAGGGTTTCGCTACGCAATATTTCTTTTAATGCGACTACAAACGAATGTAACTGATTCCATTCAACAGACAATGGTGGGAGTAGACGTATCGTTTCCTTACCTGCAGCCGAACCGGTAAACATCTTGTATTTGGATACCAAGAGGGAACGGATGGGACCTGCATCTTGGTTGAGGTCTAAACCAATCATCAAGCCTTTGCCTCGGACTGCCACTACTCCGGGAATGCTTTGGAGTTCAGCCATCAGGCGCTCTCCCAAATCCAATGCTTTCTGTTGCAATCTTTCGGCCTCCATCACTTCAAGCACAGCAAGTCCTGCTGCACAGGCGAGGTGATTGCCTCCAAATGTGGTGCCCAGGAGTCCGTAACTTGCTTTAAATTCTTCTGAAAGTAAAAGTCCACCAATTGGAAATCCATTTCCCATGCCTTTGGCGATGGTAATCAGATCTGGATATAGCCCATCTACCCACTGGTGGGCAAAAAATCGTCCTGTACGTCCATAGCCAGACTGCACCTCATCTAAGATGAGTTTGGCCTCGTACTTTTTGGCTAGCGCGGAAAGCCCGATTAAGAAATCAGGATTCGGTACTTGAATACCTCCTACACCTTGAATTCCTTCCACGATGATTCCAGCAATGGCTTGGGTAGAAAGAACCTGTTCGACTGATTCCAAATCTCCAAAGGGGAGTATGTGGAAATCCTCGCGAGCATTGCAAGGAGCCACCAGTTTGGGATTGTCTGTTAATGCTACTGCCGCAGAAGTACGGCCATGAAAAGAGCCTGAAAACGCAATGAATCCTGGTTTCTTAGTCATAAATGAGGCCATTTTCAAGGCGTTCTCATTGGCCTCAGCACCTGAATTCACTAAGAAAAGTTGGTAACTGTGCAAACAGGATAGTTCTGCCAATTTATCCGCCAGGGCCTGTTGCAAAGGAATTTGAATGGAGTTGGAGTAAAATCCCAACTGCTTTACCTGCCCACTGATTCGCTCGACATAGTGTGGATGACTATGGCCAATGGAGATGACGGCATGACCTCCATACAAATCCAAGTATTCCTGACCCTGCTCGTCCCACAAGCGGCAACCCTCGGCTTTCACTAGGGTAACTGGAATCAGAGGGTAGACGTCGAATAAGTTCATTTTACAGTCTTTCTAAGGTAATTTTGAAACTGGATGATTTTAGAAGGCACTTGATTTCAAGTTCAAACCCATTTTCTCATCCAATCCAAAGGCTAGGTTAAAGTTTTGAACAGCCTGACCAGAAGCACCTTTCAGTAGGTTGTCTAGGGCGGCATATACCACCAATTGACCTTTTTCCACCTGAAGATGGAGGAGGCACTTGTTGGTATTGATCACCTGTTTTAAATCGAGTTCCTGACTAGAAATGTGCGTGAATGCCGATTCAGCATAAAACTGACGATAGGTTTCCAAGGCTTCTTCTTGCGTTCCAGTAAAAGGGAAATAGGCTGTAATCCATATTCCTCTTGTAAAGTTGCCCCGATAAGGAACAAACATTAGCTCAGCTGGAGTCCCAGAATTCAACTGTTTGAAAGTTTGGTTGATTTCTTTCAGGTGCTGATGGGTAAACAACTTGTAAACCGATACATTTCCGGTCCGGTAACTAAAATGGGAGGTTGCGGTTAGGCTTTTTCCTGCTCCGGTGGAACCCGTAATCCCTGTAACATGCACTGGGCCTTTCACCCATCCCTGCTGGATCGCAGGGGCCAAGGCCAATTGGATACCCGTTGCGAAGCATCCTGGGTTAGCAATTCGCTTGGCTTTCCTTATTTTTTGTGCATTGACCTCTGGAAGTCCGTATACAAAGCCAGCGGATTCATCTCGAAAATCGGTAGATAAGTCGATCAAAACCGTGGATTCTGGAAAGGAATGATTTTCGAGGAAGGATGCAGTCTCTCCATGAGGAAGACATAAAAATACGGCATCTAATCCAGAAGTTGGAACTTCAGTTGTAAAGCGCAGGTCACAGTCCCCAAATAAATCCCCATGCACTTCATCCACTCGTTTGCCTTTTTGACTTGAGGAATGAAGACAAACCAGTTCGCAGGCAGGATGGTGAACTAGCAGTCGAACAAGTTCAGCCCCAGTGTATCCAGCGGCACCGATTACGGCTGTTTTTAACTTAGTCATTTGAGTTTTTCACCTTGTGGAAGATGGCAGTTTGGTTGCCCAAGATGCGCGTAAATCCTTTGACATCCTCACCCGTGTAGCCTTTGTTCATTTCTCCATAGGAACCGAATTTGGCAGACATGAGGTCATGGTCGGAAGTGATGCCTAGTAAAGTAAACCGGTAAGGTTGCAGCAAAACCCGAACTTCTCCAGAAACCTGTTCTTGAGTACTTTCAAGAAAAGTTTCAAAATTACGCATAACTGGATCTAAGAAATGCCCTTCGTGGAGATGGTTGCCGTAAAACTCCGCTACCTGCTTTTTCCAATACAGTTGCCATTTGGTCAAGGTGTGCTTTTCAATCAATTGATGCGCCTTGATCAAAATTACAGGAGCAGCGGCTTCAAAGCCTACACGACCTTTTATTCCGATGATGGTATCACCTACGTGGATATCTCTACCGATCCCGTAGGGTGCAGCGAGGGATTGTAGTTTTACTATGGCTTCAACAGAATTAGCATAGTGGGTTCCTTCCACACCCCTGATTTGACCTTGAACGAAAGTCAATTTTACTTCTTTTGGCTCATGTTCAGTCACAGGAGTAGGCCAGGCGACTTCCGGAAGGTATTCTGAAGAGGTAAGGGTTTCTTTTCCTCCTACAGAGGTGCCCCAAATTCCTTTATTCACTGAATAGGCAGCCTTTTCAAAGTTCATGGACACCCCATGCTTTTTGAGGTAGTCAATTTCCTCTTGACGGCTAAGTTTGAGGTCACGAATTGGTGTGATGATCTCTACTTCGGGAGCAAGAATTTGAAAAATCATGTCAAATCTAACCTGGTCATTTCCAGCCCCAGTGGAGCCATGTGCTACCGCTTGTGCACCTATCGATTTGGCATATTCCGCGATGGATTTTGCTTGTACGATGCGTTCGGCTGAAACGGAAAGGGGATAGGTGTCGTTTTTGAGCACATTACCATAGACCAGGTAACGAATCACTTGATCGTAGTACGCCTGAACTACATCTAAAATGCGAAAGGAAGCCACGCCAAGGGCATGGGCTCTTTGTTCAATTTCCTGGAGTTCTTTTGCTGAGAATCCACCTGTGTTGACCAATACGGCATGGACTTCATGTCCTAAATCCTTAGAAAGGTGAAGTGCGCAATAGGTGGTATCTAATCCTCCGCTATAGGCTAAAACTACTTTTTTCATGTGGTCAACGGTTGAGTTGAATAGTTGAATTTGGTTGAGCTATGAAATTTTAGTTCATTGCTCAATCCGCTATCGTTTAGTTAAATCTATTTCTTTTTGTCTGTTGGATCGTAAAGCATGGCCGTACAGAGGCAGTTTTGTCTTTTTTTGGACATCAAAATTTCAAAATTGACACAACTTTGACATCCTTTCCAAAACTCTTCGTCATCCGTTAGGGCAGCGTAGGATACGGGGATGTATCCCAGTTCTGAATTTATCTTCATAACAGCCGCACCGGTAGTTAATCCAAAAATTTTGGATTCAGGATATTTCTCTTGGCTCAGTTTAAACACTTCTTGTTTGATTTTTCGTGCCAAGCCATATTTCCGGTATTGTGGTGCTACGATAAGTCCCGAATTGGCAACGAACTTGCCATGACCCCAGGCTTCAATGTAACAGAACCCAGCCCAGTTTCCTTCACTAGTTAAAGCTATAACTGCTTTGCCTTCTTCCATTTTGGCTTCCAGGTAAGCAGGGCTTCGCTTTGCAATACCCGTACCTCTCGCCTTGGCAGAGTCTTCCATCTCTGCTGCGATTTGGTTGGCATACACTTTATGAGAGCTGTCGGCTACTCGAATAAGGAATGTTATTTCATCCATCGATTCGTGTTTTAAATGCGATCCCGTTTAGGATAGTGCATGTAAATTGGTTAAAGTAAAATAGGGGTGTGCTAGGGGGGCTTTCCTCGTGGGAATGCCAATTGAATCTAGGGTTAAACCCTGAGGGACTGCCTCAATCGTGCAACTGAAAAAGTAGTAGACACCAACATACATGCCGTCTTTGTCAAAGACAAGTGTGCAAATGAGGCGATGTGTATTTGGTTATCCATAATTTGAGGGTGCAAATGTTGTATCTCCTGCAATGAATTGCAAGTGTTTATTTCAAAAGTTTATGCAAATCCCTATTTTTTTTGTAATTCATAAAAAAAGGGGGCTAATCTACTTGATCTTAGCCCCCGTTCTATTTTTCTAGGATTTATTGCGCCATTTCTTTCAAGGCGGCTACCAACACATCACAATCTGCGGTGCTCGTGTAGATATTTGGACTTACCCGAACTCCTTGTACACCTGCACCATCAATCGGTGCGGTAAATATCTTGTACTTATCCATGAGTATTTTGCCCATGTCCGTTGGGCTCAATTTTTCCACCCAGACGTTTCCAATGCCGCAGCACCTGGAAGGATCCTCTGGGGTATTCACACGAATGCCTGGCACATTTCGCACTTGATCAGACCAGTACTTTTGAATAAACCGAAGTCGATCTTCTTTCCGCTTGGAACCAATTTTTTCTTGAAAAGCAATGGAATCCAGCACGGTCAAATCCGTTGCCGCAGGATGAGTTCCGATGTGATTGAGGTAAGCAATGCTCGTCAATCCCAAATTGAAAGGAGCCAGAAGTGGTTGAATTTTAGATATTTTATCCTTTTTTACATAAAGTAAACCTGCACCTAACGGAACGCTCAACCACTTGTGAAGGCTGGATCCGTAATAATCGCAATCCAAGTCTTTCATGCTAAAGGTAAAATGACCAACTGCATGTGCACCATCCAACATGATTTCTATCCCTTGGGCATGTGCCATGTCGGCAATTTTTCGAACAGGAAGGATATGCCCCGTGATATTGACAATATGGGGTACCATCAGCAATTTGGTCTTGGGCGTGATTGCTTTTCGGTAGACTTCTACTACCTCCTCATCCGATTTAGGATGCATGGGAATGTCCACTTTCACGGTTTTGATTCCCCAGCGCTTGGAAGCCAATTCAAACATGGTTTGCATGCTTCCATAATCCTGATTGGCAAATACAGCCTCATCACCTGCTTGCCATGGATATCCTGAAATGATCAAATCTAAGGATTCGGTGGTATTACGAGTCAAGACTACTTCCTCGGAATCTGCGCCGATAAATGCGGCTAAGGCAGCAGCAGACTTGGCTTTGTTCTCAAATTGAACCCCACGCATGTAATGCGATCCTTGGTAGTTGATTTCTCGGATATGGGTGATGTATTTTTCGAGTAATTCCTGTGGAAGGAAGCAATAGTAGCCATTCTCAAAATTGAGGTAATCGGGTTTGAGACGGTAACCCGCACGCAGTTGATCCCAAATATCCTCCCGTTCCCAATCCAAGGTATCAATATCAAAGGCTTTCAGTTCAGAGGGTAGGAGGGATCCACCTAGCCCAAGAGCGGCAAAATACTTTAAAAAGGAACGTTTTTTCATGGTATTGGAATTAAATTAGGTAGGAAAGTAACCAAACTACAAGTAAAAAAATAGCCATTCCTGTAATCCATGGTGCTCGTTTTGGAAATTCAAACTGGCAGATAGGACAAATGGAAAGCGAGTTTTCGACTTCCATGGCGCAGGAGGGGCATTCTTTTGTTTTCACTAATTTTGGGAACTCTTTGTGAGGGATGGGGTTTAACACATGAATAAACAAAAAATCAGATGAAAATTGAAATTTGGTCGGATATCGCTTGCCCTTTTTGCTACATCGGCAAGCGGAAACTAGAAAAAGCCATCCAAAAATTGAACGATTCCAGTCTGGTCGAGGTGGAGTGGAAAAGCTTTCAACTCAACCCCGGCCTGGTTAGCGATCCAAGCCTGTCTACCTTGGACTACCTTTCCCAATCTAAAGGCTGGTCTAGGGAGCAAACCCTGCAGGTAACTTCACAGGTGGTATCCATGGCGAAAGAGGAGGGCTTGAATTTTGATTTTACACAAACTGTCGTTGCCAATACCAAGAAAGCCCATCGCTTACTTCATTTGGCTAAGGAATCTGGACACCAAGATCAACTCAAGGAGCGTCTATTAAAGGCTTATTTTTCTGAAGGACTAAACGTCGATGATACCGATACCTTACTTCGCTTGTCTGAAGAAGTGGGCCTAAACAAGTATTCCGCCGAAGCAACTCTACTCTCGGAAAAGTTTACAGATGCTCTCGAGCAAGACGCGTACGAATCCAGACTGATAGGGGTTCAAGGCGTTCCTTTTTTTGTCTTTGATCGGAAATTTGGCATATCGGGTGCTCAGCCTGACGAGGTGTTTGACCGGACACTCCAGCAGGCTTTGGATGAAGTCAAGTGAAGTCTGACTACTTTATTTATTCCAAAAAAAGACGGGTATAAATCCCGTCTTTTTGTCTTTTAGGACTAACTGCTTTGAAGGCAGTAACCAAAGCAAATAAAATTTGAAGTTCACTTCAATCGGCAATGGACGTTCGTCTGTCGGCCCTTGATAAATATTACCAAACCCCTCTACTTTTCATTTTCAGGGTGTATACGGCATCCATGGCTGTGATAAACAAGACATTGCGCTCAAGTGTGCCAAAGGTGACATTCGCAGTCCAGTCTTCTGGAACAGGGATATGGGCAATTTTTGATCCATTTCGATCAAAAACGGTTACGCCTTTACCCGTTAAGTAGACATTGCCCTTGTCATCAATAGTCATTCCATCGGATCCCATCTCGCAAAACAAGGTTTTATTGGTTAAGTATCCATCTGCCTGAATATCATACTTCCAGGTTTTGGAGGCCCCAATATCTGCCACAAACAGGTGCTTTCCATCTGGCGTACCGATAATTCCGTTGGGTTGCTTTAAATCTTGCGTTACTCGGAAAAGTTCGGTTCTATCCTCGGATAGGAAATAGACATGTTGCCCATCTTGCTGCATTTCTTTTCCACGGATCCCCTCCCAATAGGGACGTGGGTACAAGGGATCGGTAAAATACAGCCCACCACTGGGTCGAACCCAAACGTCATTGGGGCCATTTAACTTTTTACCTTTGAAGGAAGGTACCAAAACCTTCTCTTTTCCAGTTTGTAAGTCCATTTCTACCAATTCATTTCGTAAGTCTGCCGCTGCAATCAGTTTGCTGTCCAATTGAAAGTACAGCCCATTGGAACGGCCGGCACCTTCCTTGGCTAGGCTTACTTGATTGCTATTTGCATTCCATACGTAAATCTTATCGTTGGGCTGATCGGTGAAATAGACGTCTCCAAATCGATTGACAGCTGGTCCTTCAGTAAAGGAAAAACCATCCTGCACCAATTGGAGTTGGGCTCCCTTGGCTATGATTCCCCGCTTATCTTCCAATTGGGCAAAAAGTGATTGACTTACTAAAGAGAGGCCCACACTCAGGCCAACTAGGTAAATTTTAGGGTTCATTTTTTTCAATTTGAATTCGGTTGAGCACAAGAATTAACTTGTTGAGATCGGGGCTATAGGCCATACGAGTAATTCCTTGATGGCTTGAAGATTCAATTTTTCCCAAGGATTGCCAATTATTTTCTTGAATATGTTTGGTAAATACTTCATTTCCCTTGGCCATCAAGAGGTGATTTTTGTCTATCCAGATAAAATCCTGGGAGCCAGGAACAGCAAATCCGTAGTCCTTTCGTACCCCAGTCTTGAGATTGAACGATGCGATGCCAACTGCTTTTCCTTGATCTGTTTCAATGGTTTTTTTTCGATCCAAATAGGAGATTTCGGCAGTATTGGGTCGTTTTTTAACCGCTCTTCCGATGTCTGTATCCAAGGTGTCCACTTTTCCTTTTCCGCGGACAAATACCAAGGAATTGGGTTCTCCAAGTACAAAGAGTGCCGCCTTTCCCTCGTAGAAATCGTAATAGCCCACTGGAAAAATATCGTCATACAAGAGTTCTGGGGCTTCTCCAGTCACCGGGTACAACCATAGCCGTTGGGTACCCTCTGGCTCCACCACAATGGCCGAGAAATAGGACCCACATTCTGTGAGGCTAGGGGAATATTCACTACGATCCGGTGTTTGGGTGAGGTTGGTAAAGCGTCCTGTTCGGAAACTGTACAGAATCAAATCGTGATTTCCTTTTTCATCTGCGGCGGAAAAAATCAACTCCGAATCATTGATAAAACTGGGCTGATTGTCGTATTCCGGGCGATTGGTGAGTGTTTTGGCCGTATGGGGCAACAGTTTAAGTTGCCCTCCTTTACCTTCTGTATCCATTACCCACAAGTCGGTGGATACCTGGGCATGGAGCAGGCTGCGCTGGAATAGCATGCCAAGGAAGAAGATGAAATAAATTTTTCGCATCGATATCATTTCTGAGCCAACTAAAGTACGGATTTTCAGTTAAGAAGATGTGCAACTACTTTCTCAATATACCGACGCTATTTTTGACCAATTGCGGTTAAAACAAGATCTTTTGGCTGATCAGGCGGTACAAGTGTTGGTTTCAAACCCTCAATTTGCAAAAGAAATCAATTCTTGGGAATCCATTCCAGTTACGCTACCCGCTAATTTTCCAGTGGAGTTGCAGCGCTATTTTGATTTTTACCTGGCCAAGCAAAAAGAGTATTTAGGAGGAGTACACCCACTTGCTCAGGCCTATTTTGAGCGCCATGGGGATTTATACCTTGCCATGCTCGGATTTTATTCCTTGCCTTACTGTTATGCATTTGCAGATGGCGCACAAGTTTTGGTCCGTTCCCAGCGGATTCTGGATCAAATAGGAGAAAGGCTAGGAGAGACTACTCGATTTGTATTGGACATCTTCAAACCAGGTGCGTTTACGAGCCAAGATGCTGCTTACCTCAGTTGTGCTAGGGTTAGGTTAATTCATGGATATAGCCGGTACTTTATTCGAAAATATGCCAAAGATTGGGATCCAGCATTCGGGGAACCCATCAACCAAGAAGATCTTTTGGGTACCAATCTGGCATTTAGCCACATCGTGCTTCGAGGGATGACTAAAATGGGATTGTCGCCAAACGCAAAAGAGCACCAAGCTTTGTTGTTGTATTGGAAATGGATTGGGGAACTGATGGGGGTGGAAACTAGCCTTTGGCCAAGCAGCCCCAAAGAAGCCTTTGAACTGGATCGTTTGATCCGTAAGCGGCAATTAAAGCCTTCAGAGGCCGGAAAGAAACTTACCTTTGCGCTTCTCGAATTCTATCAGAAAAACATCCCAGATACGCTATTAACTGCTCAGCTGGAGTCCATACTGGTATTTTTTCTTGGAAAAGAAGCCTCCAAGGCGGTTGGTCTTTCCTCCCAAGTTCAAGTTCCAGGCGATATTTTAGGTCTGGTGTTAAAGGGTACAGGATTCAAAACCTTTGGGTCTCAGAAAAGCCATGCGGCCTTGAAAAAGAATTTAGAGGCGCAGCAAACCTTACAATTTGGAAGGGTGCTTCAACTTCAACTACCTGAATACAACCGTTCGTAATCGAACAACTTGCTGTTCGCTTTTTAACAAGAAAAAATATTCAATCGGCCAAAAACCTTCATTCCTGCTTTTTTTGGGATTTGGCATCATTTTCGTAATTCCAAATCACATGAATGAAGTCAAGCAATGGGCCAAGCAAATTCCACTGGAATTAGTCTTCTGGATTGGTAGCATTGCGGCTATTCTTACGATCAATCCGGCGGTGGAGGCATTCAGCATTTGTCCTCTACACCACTTCGGTATCGAATGGTGTCCAGGTTGTGGTTTGGGAAGAGCCATGAATCTCTTAGCTCGAGGGGAGTTTCTGGCCTCTTGGCAACTGCATCCCGCAGCAGGTTTGGCTTATGGAGCGATCTTTCATCGGATTTGGGTATTAATCAAACAACTAAAACATCGCGCACACTATGGCTAATGTATTGAGACATCTTCCGGAATTGGAAGGAATGGAATTGGGCTACATCCAAGGGTTGATGAAGTCAATGGATGAGGAGGAAGCGGCTTTATTTGCTCAAGTGTACCGAGCAAGACGTAAAGACCCTCAGATGATTTTGATTTTGACCCTTTTGGGATTCTTCGGATTTGCAGGATTACAGCGATTTATCTTGGGTCAAATAGGACTGGGTATCTTGTACCTGATCACGGCTGGTTTGTGTTTTATAGGTACCCTCGTTGATTTGGTGAACTACAAGAGTTTGGCCTACGAATTCAACATCAAAATGGCACATGAAACCTTAAACATGTTGTCCTACTCTTTCCCAGAAAAAGGAACTAAAGAAAGCTAAACCAACGCCCACTTTCCTTTTTACCTTTGGTTTTCTTGGAAGCCAAAGGTTTTTTTGTGCCTACCAAGAATCGTCTGCTTCGGGATTGGGTGCTTGCTCTAATTGCATTAAGGATTCACCTGATGGGGATAGAAGTAGATGAAATTGAGTCAATCGATGCTCCAATACCTGTAATTCTTCAAATGATGCCTTTGAAAATGGATAGGGGAGTTCGATCAATTCAGGTGATTTAGAGGTAAAAGGAGGCGGTACCGCTGCATCAAAGAGTACCGGCCAAAGGGTTTTGCTACAGCCAAGTCCCCAATAAGTTAGGGGGTATTGATTGGTATACACTAGCAATCGTTGATTGATGTCCTTAAAAAACAATTCCGTTTCTTCCAAACGAATACGTGAACCAGACCTAGATTTTCCTTTGGTTTTCAAATACTTAAACTGAGACATTCCTTGCTTCTGTCGAACTAGGTAAGCGCGAAAAACCTTGTGATCCAGCAATATTCCTTGATGGAAATACCCCACGGCGGCTTGACCTGCCCTCACCAGCGTGATGCAATAATGAACATCCTCAGCAAGGCTAAATCCGATTTCAGGTAGCCAAACTCGTGTCCAGGGTAAATACAGTTTGGCTAGCCAACTCGTCTCATTTTCAATGAGCACCTGATGCTTATCAGGAACATAGTGGATTTGCCAGCCCTTCAATTTGGCTATTTTTAAAAGCTGAAGAGCCTGTTCATCACTTAAAACCTGAGTTTGCGGTATTTTCATCGTAAAGCCAGTTGCTTGGCTATCTTTGTACAAAGAAATAAAACTATATGCAGGAAGACATACAAAAAGTTCTAAATCGGATGTGCGACCCCAAAGAAGAGGAGGCATACCACTTTGCGGATAAACTTGGGGGCATGGCTGATGAAGAGACCAAGGACCATCTGATCACCTTGGTCAAGGGCGATCAATGGGAAATTGGGTATTTGGCTTGTCGGGCATTGGCCAAAACTTCCTGGAACGAAGAAGCGCTAGACGCTATTTTCGAAGCCATTTTTGATAAGAAAAATAAAGCCATTCAAGGAGCTTTCGTTCAAATTTTAGAAGAATTTAACCTTACAGAACGCTTTGTGGATGTCTTCAGAGTGTACCTTTTTGGTAATTTCAAAGCCTCTACACTTGCAAAGGGATATTTGGATAGCGTAGAATTCGACATTACTCCGAGAACTATTCGTAAAGCAGAGAAGCATTGGAATCATTACTTGCACAATCCTGAAGAGGAGGAAAGTCTAGCCTTGAAGAAGTTGGAAGTAGAGCCCATGCTGCAAGAATTGAAGGACCTTTTTGAGGAGTAAGGCTACTTTATTCTTTTTTTTTGACCCCTCTGACCGCGTGGGCTTGAATGGGATCTTCTGGCCAGGAGTGCTTTGGGTAGCGCTGTTTGAGTTCTTTTTTGACCTCATAATAGCCAGAGGTCCAAAAACTTTTCAAATCTCGGGTGAGCTGTACGGGTTTGTAGCCAGGGGAAAGCAATTCGATTAGAATGGGAACGCGCCCTTCATTCACTTTAGGAGTTTCCAACATTCCAAATAATTCCTGTAAACGAACCGAAAGGCGAGGGGAACTGGCATCTTCTTGGTAGCGAATTGAAATTTCACTACCAGAAGGTACTGTCAAAAACCTTGGCGCTAACCTTTCTAATTCCTGCTGCTGCTCAAATGACAGCGAATGTGTTAAAAATTGACCTAGGTTCAATTTTTTCAATTCCTCATTTTTTGTAATGCCCAATAAGTAGGGTTCAAGCCAGTCTGCAGCGCTTGCACAGAGCGACTCAACTGACCAGTTGGGCCAGCCTTGACTTGGATGCCAAGTGGCTACTGATTGAACCCGTGCAATCAATTCCAAAGCAGTCTCGTTCCAATCCAACAAAAATTCCCCTTCCTCTTGAATGGTTTCAAGAAGTAGTTGAACTGCCAATTCTGGATTTACTTTTGGTAGCGGTCTATTTCCCAAGACAATTGCCCCGATACGTATCTCAGCTTGTGCTTGAAGTCCACCTTTCTTTCGATCCCATTCCAGCACCTCCTTGGTTTTGAGCATAGGTGCCAAATCCTTTGGATTCAAAGGTGCTGCCATCCATATCTTCCCCATTCCATCACGAGCATCAAGATGGGCCACTGCTAACCAGGATTCATAGGCGAGATCATCCTTATGTCCGATTTGAGCAATTTTACCATTCGCGAGTTGAAACTGGGCATTGTTTCCTGGTCTCGCAGCCGCTATTCGCTCTGGATAGGCATAGGCGAGTAAAAGTCCCGTAGCCCAAGGATCTACTGGACTATTTTCAGGATTTACAGCGAGTAGTTGACGGTATTGGGCGGCCACCTTGTCAATCTTTTTGTAAGCAAAGGCTCCATTTACCTGCCCTCGGAAGCGCCTCAGTCCTTCAATTCTTAGGTTGAGGTCTACACCCGCTTGGGATGACAGGGGATCCTTTTCCTCAAGAATGGCCGCAATATCAGTGGCTAGCGGAAGTAGGTTTGCCTTTTTTGCATAGACGAGCATGTGGGCGATTCTTGGATGGGCAGGTACCTGATGGAGTTCTTTCCCATGCGGAGTCAATTGACCTTGGTCGAGGGCCTCTATGGCTTCTAGCACTTTTTCTGCCGAAACCAAGGAATGAAGAGGGGGAGGATTGAGCCAGGTCATGCTGCGGATATCCTTTTTGCCCCAGACCTGCATGTCTAGGACTAGGCTGGTTAAATCAGCTTCTAGGAGTTCGGGGGTGCGAAAATCAGCCAATTGGGCTTGAGTGCCCTTGCTCCATAAGCGATAAGAATGGCCTGCTGCCAATCTTCCTGCGCGTCCACTTCGTTGATCTGCAGAATCCTTGCTGATCCGATGCAGTTCCAATTTGGATAGACCTGATCGCGGATCAAAACGGTTGGACTTCACAAACCCTGTATCCACCACGACAGTCACTCCCTCAATCGTAAGTGAGGTTTCTGCAATATCTGTAGCGAGTACGATTTTTCGCTTTCCACTGGGATGTGGAAGGATGGCACGCTGCTGCTCCGAAAAGGAAAGTTGCCCGAAAAGCGGTACCACAATATCCGTAGGCAAGGCCTTTTTCAAAACCTCTTCGGCTTTTCGTATTTCACCCTGACCTGGTAAGAATACCAGAAAATCTCCTGCATGCTGTTTGGTCAGTGGAATCAGTTGCCTTGCCGCATCTTCTCCGATGGCATATTCATCCACTTCCTGAAGGTAATTGACTGCAACAGGATATTGCCTCCCTTTACTTTGGATAACGGGTGCATCCAATAATTTGGAAAGCTGCTCCGAATCGATCGTGGCAGACATCAGCACGATTCGTAAGTCATCTCGCAGCACCTGCTGCACTTCCCGGCATAGGGCTAGGCCCACATCAGAAAATAGATTTCGCTCATGAAATTCATCAAAAATGACCATCCCGACATCCTCCAAGGCATTGTCTTGGTGCAGCATTCGGGTGAGAATTCCTTCCGTAATCACTTCCAAACGGGTAGCTGCTGTGACGCAGGTATCAAATCGAATGCGGTAGCCTACTGTGTGTCCTACTTCTTCTCCCAGCAAAGCTGACATCCGTTGTGCGATACTTTTGGTAGCCAAGCGTCGTGGTTCGAGTAGCAGGATTTTTTTTCCATCCAACCAGGGTTCCTGGAGTAAGGATAGGGGCAATAGCGTACTTTTTCCTGCACCGGGAGGTGCTTGAATGATCACAGAATTGCCTGTAGAAAGTTGCTTTTTTACGGCTGGGATGATTTCAGCTACTGGAAGCTCCAGTTTGGAAAGGGGAAGAATTGACATGAATTGCAAAAATACACATATGCCTTCGGCGGATGAAATAGGATCCGGAAAAGAATAAAAAAATCCCCACAAAATTGCTCTTGTGGGGATTGATGTGGTTAAGAGAAATTAAGCGCCGATTTTGGCTGCTGCTTTTCCATATTCCCATCGAATCTCGAAAGAATCTGCTTTTACTTCGTAAACAAGTCTTTCTTCCATCGTGGAACTTTGCTGAGAAGGGACATTCACACGAAGAATGTCTTGCTTCTCGTCGTAGGTGTAGGTTCCCCACTGCTTGGCTACCTTGTTGAACACAAAAGTAGATTGGCTTTCTCCTGGAATGACGAAGAAACTGTAAGTTCCTGCAGCCAATTTTTGACCTTCTACCGTGATGTCTTTGGAAGTGGTAAAGGTAGTCGCATCATTTGCGCCAGCTCTCCAAATTTTTCCAAAAGGAACTAAATCACCCCAAATGGTGCGGCCTTTTACTGCTGGAGAAGAGTAGTTGATGGTGATTTTTGCTCCTGCCACTTCACCTTCAGCAGTTTTCGCAGGACTTGGTTTGTCTTGAGCAGTTGCTGCCAAGGCAAAGAAAATACTTAGCGAAAAAGCGAGTACTAGTTTTTGTAATTTCATGAGTATCTATTTAGTTTTTAGTAAAGCCTTCTCATCGTTCTTCAGGCTAAGGAATTAACCTCCCAGGTGAAGAATAGTTTAATTATTTTGATTTAAAGGGGATTAAATGTTTACCCAGGCCTGCTTCTTGTTACTCTCCACGATGCGCTCACCAATCAGCAATTCACGCCAGCCATCTGCGAAGGTTGGGAACGTAGGGTGCTCCGGTTGCTTACCCGCTGCGATTGCTGCATACACTTCTTTGAAAAGTTGCTTGGAAGTATCTGGAAAGCCTTCGTTGTGTCCGCCAGGGAAACTTACCAAAGAACTTACTTCCCGATGGACTAGGGAAGGGTCTTTCATCAGTTGTTCGTTGGCCTTTTCACGCTTGCCAATCCACAATTCATTTGGACGTTCTGAATTGAATTCAAAAGCGGATACTGAGCCTGCGATTTCAATATTGAGTCTGTTCTTACGTCCTGCATTTACTTGGGATACGGTGATCGAACCCTTGGAACCGTTGTCAAAACGAAGAAGTACCGTAGCATGATCTTCCGTGTTGATGGGCACCTCTTGGTAATCAGCGGGTGTCAGAATCTTGCCCGAGTACGTTTCAATTGCTTTGAGCGGCTTCAATCTGGTCTTATGGACTGTAGAGAAATCAGCCATTACTTGAGTGATCTTCAATCCGGTCACGTATTCTGTAATATCCAATAAGTGGGAACCAATGTCTGCAATGGCTCTAGAATCTCCAGATTTGTCTGGTTCCAGTCTCCAGTTGTAATCTGTCTGTAGGAAAAGCCAATCCTGTAGGTAAGAGCCCATGATTGAATACACTTCTCCCAATTCTCCTTTTTCACGCATCACTTTCATTTGCCTTACCATAGGGTAGTAGCGTAGGTTGAAGTGTACGGCATTTACTAAACCGGTGGTTTTGGCAATTTTGACCAAGTCTTCAGCTTCTTGGAGGCTGATGGCCAATGGCTTTTCGCAAATCACATGCTTCTCAGCCTCTAATACTGCCTTGGCTTGGCTGTAGTGTAGGAAATTGGGGGTACAGATATGGACTACATCGATATCATCTTGTTTGAGCATATCAGCAAAAACATAAGCTCTTGGAATGCCCAATTGCTTGGCTTTTTCATCTGCAAGGGCTTGGTTTACTTCTACCAAGGCTACAACTTCTACATTAGGAATTCTTCTCAGTGCTTCTAGGTGTGCAGGACCAATAAATCCAGTTCCGACTATGGCTGCTTTGATGGTTTGAGACATTTGTTTCAGGTTTGGGTAAAAAAGATAACCGAAGTTAAAAAAAATCTATCCGCAACAAAATGAGATTTTTTTCAAGGATTGTTCTCAAGGCACGCCGAAACCAAAATTAATCCCAGTGCTGATCAAATTTGGACCTGTTGCAATTCAACCTTTCTTTTTTCCTTTTCACAAAATTGTATGGTTTTTACAACCCTTTTTTAGTAGTTTAAAAGCCTAAAAACAAACCAGATATGGCAAATTTTACACTAAAAGTAAATGGAACCACGCACCAAGTAGCAGTGGAAGACGATACCCCATTACTTTGGGTTCTACGGGATCAGTTAAACCTTGTGGGAACTAAGTTTTCCTGTGGGATAGCCCAATGCGGTGCATGCACTGTTCATGTGAACGGAAATGCTACCTTCTCCTGTGTGACACCAGTTTCTAGCATTGGAAATTCAGAGGTGACAACCATTGAAGGGCTTTCAAAGGACGGGGATCATCCGGTACAGAAGGCTTGGGATGAGGTAGATGTGGCTCAATGTGGGTATTGCCAGGCAGGTCAAATCATGAATGCTGCAGCTTTTTTAGAGCAAAATCCATCTCCGACATTGGAAGAAATTGACAATGCGATGAACCGAAACATCTGTCGCTGTGGTACCTATCATAAAATTAGAGAGGCCGTAGCTCTAGCCGCTAAATCCAAATAACTATGAAAACACAGACAGGAACAAGTAGACGGGATTTCTTGAAAATCGCAGGAACTACTGCAGGTGGATTGTTTATTGGCTTCAATTGGTTTAGTTGCGACTCTCCAAAAATGGAGGTGCTGAGCATTGAGCAAATTTTGGCTCAAGCCAAGTCCTTCAATAGTTTTCTATCCATCTCACCAACTGGAGATGTGGTCATTTTTTCCCCTAACCCTGAATTAGGTCAAAACATCAAAACCTCTTTTCCAATGGTGGTTGCTGAAGAATTGGAGGCCGATTGGGAAAAGGTGCGGGTAGTCCAAGCTAATTTGGATCCTGAAAAATACGAACGACAGTTGACTGGTGGCTCTGGAGCCATGCCGCATAGCTGGGAAAGACTTCGAAAAGCAGGGGCAACTGCCAAATTCGTTTTGGTGGCAGCCGCCGCACAAACTTGGAAAGTTCCTGCTTCAGAAATTACGGTTTCCAAAGGTACGATTAGCCACGAGGGATCGGGTAAAAAAGGGCATTTTGGAGAATTTGTGGCGGTCGCTGCTACGCTTACTGCGCCTGAGGAGGTTGCACTTAAGGATAAAAAAGACTTTACCATCATTGGTACACCAGTCAAAAATGTGGATGCCAAGGACATGTATACAGGGAAGCCCATGTATGGTCTAGATTTCCAGCGAGAAGGAATGCAGTACGCCATGATTCAACGTGCTCCATTTGGAATGAAACTAGTGTCTGTTGACGATAGTGCAGCACGTGCGGTAACTGGAGTCACCAACGTGGTTACTTTTGGTTCCAATGTGGCGGTGGTAGGAACCTCTACTTGGCCACTGTTGAAGGCCAAAAAGTTATTAAAAGTGAATTATGAACCCGATGGGGTAGTGGAGAGTTCCACAGACCACGATCGCTTGTTTACCGAATTGATGGCCAAGGGTAAGGCAGAGGTGAAACGCAAGGATGGGGATGTCGCGTCAGCATTCAAGTCTGCTGCAAAAATTGTAACTGCTGAATACCAGTGCCCATTCTTGGCGCATTCTCCTATGGAACCGGAAAACTTCTTCGCACATGTGCAAGGGGATAAAGTGGAACTTGTAGGACCTACACAAACACCAGATCGTGCACGTCAGGAAACTGCAGCATTGCTTGGAATTCCACCTGAAAATGTGTCAGTCGCCATCACGCGTTTGGGAGGAGGATTTGGAAGAAGACTTCGCGCGGATTATGTAGTCGAGGCAGTAGAAGTATCTAGAGCCATTCAAGCCCCAGTAAAAGTAACCTGGAGCCGGGAGGATGAATTGACAGGTGGAGCATACCGTCCCGCTGTCCGATATAAATTTGAAGCCGCCTTGGATGCTGCTGGTACGCTTGTAGGATACAAACTGCGGGGAGTCGGCATGAATGCTGGCAATACCACCCGAGAGGGTAATTTTCCTTCTGGAGCAGTTGACCATGTACTAATTGAAACCATTGAACATGCTTCGAGCATCACCACCAACGCTTGGCGAGCTCCCATTACCAATTTTTTAGCTTATGCTGAGCAAAGCTTCCTAGATGAAGTTGCTTTAGCCGTGGGTAAGGATCCTGTTGATTTCCGTTTGGAACTATTGAATCGTGCCAAAACCAACCCAGTGGGAGAGTTGGGCTACGATGTGGACCGTATGCTAGGAGTGGTGAAAATGGCGAAAGATAAGTCCAATTGGGGCAAAAATCCTTCGGTAAAACAAGGATTCAGCGTCTACTTCTCTCATAAATCCTATGTGGCTCAAGTGGCTGACATTGAAGTAGCTGGGGGTGTACCTACCCTGAAGAAAATTACTGCAGTGACGGATTGCGGCTTGGTCGTGAATCCTACCGGCGCCAATCACCAAGTTCGTGGCGGGATTGTAGATGGTATGGGGCATGCGATGTACACCAACCTCACCTTTGAAGCGGGGGTGCCTAAGCAGCGAAACTTTGATAGCTACCGGTTGATTCGTTTGAAGGAAGTTCCTGAAATCGAAACCCACTTTGTGGACTCAGGTTTTGATCCTACTGGATTGGGTGAGCCTGCGCTACCGCCTACGGGGGGAGCCATTGCCAATGCCATCTTTGCAGCCACCGGCAGAAGACTACGCAGTCAGCCTTTCATCGAGCAAAAGGAGTTTTCCGATATCCAATTGCAAATCAAAAGAGGTTAAGTGTTCGCATAAAAAAAGCCACTGCATACATGCAGTGGCTTTTTTGTTTGTGGAAGTGGGATTAGATCATCTTTCCTGCTTCCTTTTGTAATAAGGTAGATTCGTCTGCTAAGCAGGAATCGATGTAAGTTTGAATAGTGGTGTTTTTGGGCAATCCTTTTTCAACCAAGGCTCCAAGTGCTACCAAAACAGCAAGTCGTGTTCCTACTTTTTTAGCGGCTGTACCAAACAAGGGCTCCAACTCTTCGTAAGTCACATTTTCCGCTTGAACTCGGATATCCTGCAAGGCCTCTTCTAGTTTATCTCCAGACAGGTTGGTCAGTTTCTTGCCAAGGTATTGAATCTCGTTCAAGGCTGATTTGGCTTCTTGTGGAGCTTGCGTAACCGGCTTAGCAGCAGTCTCCTGCTTGTTTGCAGTGGCTGCATTTTGCTTCGCCCAAGTATCCTTGAGCCCAACGGTTTTGTTGAAGACTAAGTGTCCAGCTTTGGAATCTGGATCCAGGGTAAAATACCCTAGACGCTGGAATTGGTAACTTTCGTTTGGATTTGCCTGACCCAAATGCGGTTCCAAAAAGGCATTTTTGATCACCTTCAAGGAATTTGGGTTGATGAAGTCCATGTAACTTTTGGATTCATGCGTGTCCGGAGATTCATCCAAAAACAAGCGATCGTATTCTCGAACTTCAGCTTGAATGGCATGCGCCACGGATACCCAGTGAATGGTAGACTTTACTTTTCGCTGGCTTGCTGCCGTGCCCGAACCTGATCTTGAATCTGAATCGTAACTGCAGTGAATTTCAACAACATCACCCGCTGCATCTTTCACTACCGATTCGGCTTTGATGATGTAGGCACTTTTCAAGCGCACCTCCTGACCTATGGCAAGTCGGAAGAAATTAGAATCAGCAGCTTCTTTGAAATCTTCGCGTTCGATGTACAATTCTCTTGAAAAAGGCACCTCGTGCGTTCCTGCATCTGTTTTTTCTGGATTATTTTCCAAATGCAAGATTTCCGTTTGGCCTTCCGGATAGTTTTGAAGGACCACCTTGATGGGGTTCAATACTGCCATTACGCGGGTAGCGCTTTGGTTTAGGTCCTCACGCACACAAAACTCAAGCAAGGATACGTCTGTGACATTTTCCCTTCTAGAAATACCTGCCACCTCGCTGAAGTTGCGGATAGAGCCAGGCGTATACCCTCTTCTTCTCAAACCAGAAATGGTCGGCATGCGAGGATCATCCCATCCCGTTACTACGTTCTTTTGTACCAGTTCGAGCAACTTACGCTTGCTCATCACGGTAAAACTTAGGTTACGACGTGCAAATTCCCGCTGCTTGGGACGAAGAAGGGTAGGATCGATGATCTGATCCAAATACCAATCGTACAATTCTCGGTGCGCTTTAAACTCTAGGGTACAGATGGAATGGGAAACCTGCTCGAGGTAATCTGACTCTCCGTGAGCCCAATCGTACATGGGGTAAATATTCCAAGTATCACCTGTGCGGTGGTGGTGTGCATGGATGATGCGGTACAAAATGGGATCTCGCATGTGCATGTTCGGAGAAGCCATATCGATCTTCGCACGAAGGAGGTAGGTGCCAGGAGCAAATTCTCCATTTTTCATGCGCTCAAATAGATCCAAATTCTCGGCAATGGATCTATCCCGAAATGGGCTAGGAGTACCAGGGCTGGTAGGTGTACCCTTTTGTTCTGCGATTTGCTCAGAGGATTGCTGATCTACATAAGCCTTGCCTTGCTTGATCAACAAGACCGCCCAATCGTGCAACTGCTGAAAATAATCGGAGGAATAGCATTCGTTGGCCCACTTGAATCCCAACCAAGCGATGTCACGCTTGATGGCATCTACATATTCTTGTTCTTCCTTGGCAGGATTGGTATCGTCAAATCGAAGGTTGACCGGAGCACCATACTTTTCACCTAAACCGAAGTTGAGACAAATTGATGCTGCATGGCCGATGTGCAGGTAGCCATTGGGCTCCGGTGGAAAGCGGAAGCACAATTTCTCCTTTGGAAAACCATTGGCCAGGTCTTCTTCGATGATGTGTTCTATGAAATTCAGGGATTCGGTAACTTCTTTCATAATCTTCAATTCGCTGTCAAAAATACGTCAAATGCTAGGAATTCCAACCGTAAAGAAAAAGACTAGGCCAGGCTTAAATTTCATCTGGCTCGCGACTTGGCCAATAGGCTCCAATAAGATTCAGGGTCTTTTTGTCAGGATCGAATTGAAAACTCAGCTTCATTTCTTCCAATTGAGTTTCATGCAAATCTTGGCAGGCATTGAAATAAACCAACTCAAAACGTAGGCAGAGGGTGCCACTATCTTTGGAATCCAGCTGCGGGACAGTCGTCAATTGAACCTTTTCAACTACCGCTCCTTGTCTTTTGAAGTAATAGGACAGAAAGATACCCAAGTCTCGCTGTTGCGTTTGGATGAGCCAGGACCAAGCCTCGGATGTAGGCCTGTCAAAGGGAAAATCAAATGTCCAAGATTCTTGCATGGCAACTCAAAGGTAGGGAAATCGAGTGTTGAACGCTTCAAAAAACTAGAAAAGCAGTAGTTTAGGGACATGAATTACCCGATTTATATGGATCACAATGCTACTACCCCTTGCGCAGAAGAGGTGATTGCTGCCATGCTTCCCTATTTTGGTACCCATTTTGGAAATGCAGCAAGCAAAAATCATCCTTACGGTTGGGAGGCGGAGCAGGCAGTGGAGGAGGCCAGAGAATCAATCGCTCAATTGATTGGTGCAAAATCAAAAGAACTGATTTTTACCTCAGGTGCCACCGAATCAATCAACCTAGCCATAAAAGGGGTATTTGACTTGTTCCCAGGCCAAAGGCAACATTACATCACCTGTCAAACCGAGCACAAAGCAGTTTTAGATACTCTTGCTCAACTTGAACAAGCAGGAGCAGAGGTGACGTACCTACCTGTAAATTCAGCTGGACAGATTGATTTGAATGAATTGGAGGCTCAGGTGCGGGGCCATACCAAAATGATCTGTTTGATGTGGGCCAATAATGAAACAGGAGTCCTACATCCCATCCAAGAGATAGCCGAACTTGCGGACAAACATGGAATTATCTTTTTTACGGATGCCGTTCAAGCGGTTGGTAAAATTCCGGTACATACCCAGGGGATTCACCTGATGGCACTTTCTGCTCACAAACTGTATGGTCCCAAAGGAATAGGTGCCTTGTATATCCGCCACAATCACCCGCTTCCAAAGCCAATGGCACAAATCTACGGGGGTGGACATGAAAAGGGATTTCGTAGTGGGACGCTGAACGTACCTGCAATTGTGGGCTTTGGAAAAGCAGCTCAACTTCGAGTTCATGAGATGGATGAAGAAGGGAGTAAGCTTAAAATATTGCGTGATCAACTAGAAACAGCACTTTTAGGAATTTCTGGCGTGAACTGTAATGGTTCGGTAACTCATCGGCTTCCTCATGTGAGTAACCTTTCCTTTTCCGGTGTAGAAGGGGAGGAATTGCTGCTCAAAGTGAACCAGCGGGTAGCCGTAAGTTCGGGCTCAGCCTGCAGCTCCATCTCTCCCAAGCCCAGTCATGTGCTGCAAGCCATGGGTCTCTCTGCTGACTTGGGTAGGGCTTCTCTGCGATTTAGTTTAGGAAAAGACACTAGGGCTGAAAGCATAGCACAAACTGTTTCTTGGGTAAAATCAGTGATCGAGCAGTTGAGAACTCCCTGATAAAAATCACCTTATCTTTTCATTACCCAAAGGAAGAACTCTGGAACATCGGGTGTAACTTGAAGTATGAACCCTAAAAAACCAGATTTAGTCGAAGAGCCAGATGCTTCCTACGGCAAGTATTCCTATGAGGATTATTTGACTTGGCAGTTTGAAGAGGTGGTGGAGTTGATTAATGGCAAGATTTTCAAAAAAGCTGCGGCAGCCCCCAAGCGAATACATCAACGAGTTTCTGTAAAATTTGCAGCCAAACTCTATCAATTTTTGGAGGGAAAACGCTGCCAAGTATATGCTGCTCCTTTTGATGTCCGATTTCCCAAAGATTCCAAGGAAGATCATCAAATTTTTAATGTAGTTCAGCCGGATATTTGTGTGATCTGCAATCCCGAAAAATTGGACGAAAGAGGATGTCTCGGAGCCCCAGATTTGATTGTGGAGATTCTTTCCCCTGGAAATACCAAAACCGAACTGAAGTTTAAATACCAGCTCTATGAATCACATGGGGTAACTGAATATTGGGTAATCCATCCAGATTATCAAAATATTATCCAATATACCCTAGTAAATGACCAGTACATCCCTTCCAAATTAATGACATCGGGCCATGTGCTCCATTCCAAGGTACTGGAAGGGTTTAGCTTGGATTTGGAAGATTTTTTTGCGGATATCGAATGAGGAATTGGTTTACATCCTCTTCTGTATCCAAATCCACTGCTCCAAGCGGGAAATCAAGCGCATGCACCTCTGGGAGATGGTTAAAAATTACTTTCTTGGCCCCTTCAGATCCGGTCAATTGCAATAATTCTTCAAAATAACGCTTATCGAAAAGCGCCGGTACCCCCAAAGTATCCGAATATGCCGCTGCCACGATCCCTTTGCCTGAATCCGCCTTTGAGGTGATCAATTGATCGAGTAGGGAAGCATCCACAAAAGGCTGGTCACACAACATCAACACTACTTGATCGATGGCTTCCTTTTCCATTAAAAAACGAAGTCCTGCCTGCATACTGGAAGACATTCCATGCTGCCAATCCGGATTAACAATAAACGGAGTACTCGAAGAATCAAAGCCGGTTTGAATCAGTGCTGCATTCGCTCCCAGTACCACCACCAAGCCATCTGCCTTACTTTTTTTGGCTTCTTTGATGGCATTATTTACTAATGTTTTACCTTGAATTTCAATAAGTTGTTTGGCTCTACCTAAACGGGAAGATGAACCAGCGGCTAAGAGGATAATTCCAGTTTTCATAAACCAGAATCATGTATGGGACCTGGCTTATCCCGGAGGAAACCGGGTTTCCGCTTTCGAAACACAGCAGCGATTTCCGCAAGGATGGCTAAGGCGATTTCCTCAGAAGTTTCTGCTCCAAGATCTAAGCCGATAGGAGCGTAGAGATTACCGGTTGGAATAGCGATTCCCTTGGCCTGTAATCGCTCCAACAACTTTTCTGTCTTTCGTTTGGGGCCCAAGATTCCAATGTAAGGAAGTAGTAGTTGGGACAATTTCTCGAGGAGGACTAGTTCGTAGTCAAAATTATGCGTCATCAGCAGCGCTACGGTATTCAAATCCGTTTCAATCTGTTCCATGACCTCTTCCGCAGGTCCTTGGATGATTCGTTGAACAGTAGGAAATCGACTACTCGTAGCCAAGGCTTTTCTCCCGTCAATTAGAATCACTTCATGACCAAGAATTGCAGCGAGTTGGGCTATTGGAAGCGTGTCATTTCCCGCTCCGAAAAGAAGAATTTGTAAAGGAGGGCGAATTAATTCGAAAAAAATTGAGAGTTCGTCCAACGCTTCAAAACACTGAATACGATTGTTTGGCTGGTCAAAGGAATCAATTTGTTGTAGGATTTCTGAATGAAACTCTTCCTTGACTTTGGCAAGCGATCCAAAGCGCAGGTCACCTTGAAGGAGGTAGATGGTACCAATTTGCTCCTTTTTGGAGTTTTTGAGTGAGAATAAAGTGATCAATAAGGATGTTTCTCGCTTCGAACCTGCCTGGCGGATCAATTCCACTGGATTGTCTGCCTGATTCACATCCAGAGGTTCGATCAAGAGGTGAATGATCCCATTGCAACCCAGACCCACACCAAATTTTTGATCATCCTCATCTGTGGTATCGTAAGTGACGAGCATGGACTTTTGCTGGAAGATGACTGCCTGTGCTTTGCGAAGCGCATCTCCTTCAAGACATCCGCCACTAATCGCTCCAGTTAGTCTTCCATCCTGAGTCACCAGCATTCGTGCTCCTGGCCTTCTGTAGGCTGATCCATCTACCTGCACCACCGTAGCCAAAGCCATGGCTTGCCCTTCGGATTTGGCTAGGTCATAGGCTTGTATCAGTTGGAAAAATTCTTTCATTCAGCAACTTGCGAACTAGGAGAGGAGTAGGAGTTTGGCTTTTGCAGGGAAAATAGAAGGGATGAAAGTGTAGAGACAACCAAATAGCCGACGAACGCATAGACGGAACCTGGAAGGAGTACATTGATCCCAAACCAATCTCCTGTAGTGAATACAAAGTAAAGGGCATAACTGCTCTTTAGCGCTTCCCATAACCAAGCGAGGGGGTTTCTATCCATGAGTTCGGTGTAAGCAAACACCGTGAGAAAGACGAATCCGCCATAGAAGAAAATCCCAGGTGAACCAATTGCTGCCAAATTGGAAAATAGGTAACTCAGCAGCAGCAATAAGACAATCAACTGTCCAAAACTCCAAATGCGCATTCCATAAGTTAGGTTAGGGTTGTATTTCTCAAAATGGTAGACGTCCTGGATTTTGGCTACGGGATACTTTTCTGCCACATCGCTGGGACGCCATCCAAGAGGCATAAACCAAATTTTCAACTTATCCACCCAGTTTTTGGCTCTCCAAGCATCGGTGATGAGTAGCCACAGGTGCATGAAATTGATTTTGATGGGATTCCAGGTTTGCACGGGTCGAGTAACCCCATACACTGCAGGAATATCTTTCCGTTCTTCCTGAAAAGTTCCAAACCACTTGTCCCAGAAGATAAAGATCTGTCCGTAGTTTTTGTCCAGGTATTCGGGATTGATCGCGTGGTGTACCCGGTGATGGGCAGGGGTCACGATGATTTTCTCAAGAATGCCCATGGACCGAATGTGCTGGGTATGGTACCAAAATTGGGCGAATAAATGCAAGGGAGCAACCACCCCAATGACTTCAGGGGGAACACCTAAAAAAGCAGCGGGCAATAGGAAAATCGCAAAGATTTTGAAGATGGAAGAAATGCTTTGGCGTAGCGCGCAAGCAAGGTTAAACTCTTCTGAGGAATGGTGAACAATGTGGTTGTTCCAGAAAATATTGTACTCATGTGCAATGCGATGGGTCCAATAGCCCGCAAAATCCAAGGCAAAAAAGGCAATGACATACACCGCCCAAGTAGCCTCAATCGTGAAAAAGGAGAATTGAGTAAAGAGCCATTGATAGGAAATAACTGCCACACTGAGTCCCAAGACGTCTTTGGTCACGTTGGTGATGCCCGAACTCAGGCTTGCAATCATGTCTGAAACAGGAACGGTATCCTTTCCTTTCCAGGCACCCCAGGCTTTTTCAAGGAGTACCAGCACAAAAAATGCCGGCATCGCAATCAATAATATCTTTCCGTACGCTTCCATAACTTCCTGCTATTTGCCTTAAATTTATTGATAAACTACTATTCATTCAACTTTTGTTTGAATTCGAGAAAACTATCCTGAAAAAATTAGTTCTTGCAATCCAAAAACCTCCTGATTTCAACCCTTCCGCATGAATATTCCTAGTTTGGCCGCTATAAAAAAAGAGCTTTCCTACCTCGATGAAAAGGAACTAAGTAACTTAATCTTAGAATTGAGCAAGTTCACTCGGGACAACAAGGCCTTTTTATACTTCAAACTCAACGAAAGGGATCAGCCTAGTCTATTTGTGGATACGGTGAAAGAAGAGTTGGATGAATTGTTTCAAACGGCGAATACTACTTCTTTTTATTTAACCAAAAAATCAGCTCAGACCATCCGCCGGAAACTCAACAAGACACTTAAGTTCAGCAAAAATAAAGAGGACCAGGTGGAATTGCTGCTGTATTTCAGCGAGCAACTTAAAAAATATGGGTATTTGAAGTACCAGCATCCGATTCTTCAATCCTTGTTTTTGAAGCAAACAGAAAAAATCCAGAAAAACATCGCTACCCTGCACGAGGATCTGCAATACGATTACAGGACGAGGTTGGAAGAAATTTTAGAAAAGTAGCCTTGAATTCTCCATTTATTTTAACCTATTTGACTTAGAATCACGATTAACTTAACCCATGAAAACAGCCTTTCGATTACTTCCTCTCCTGATGACTTTCTTATTTGGTTTCACTGTTTTTGCACAGGAGATCAAATGGGACAAGAAAGGAGATACCTATTATTCGATCTTAAATAATGAAATTTTCCGACACTCCTTACCCAATACGGTCGGAGAGAAGTTAATTTCTACGGTTCAATTAAGCCCAAAAGGCCAAGCACCTCTTTCCATCACCGACTTCGCATTTTCTGCTGATGGGCAGAAAGTATTGATTTACACCAATACGAAGGCGGTGTGGCGCCTTCAAACTCAAGGGGATTATTGGGTATATGAACTCCCAACTGGGAAGTTAACACAGGTAGGAGAGAAGCTTCCTGAAAGTTCCTTACGCTTTGCTAAACTCGCTCCAGATGCTTCCAAAGTGGCTTTTGTGAGTGAATTCAACTTGTATGTTCAGGACTTGACTTCGGGTCAAATCACTCCTTTGACGAAGGATGGTAATCGAAAATTAATCAATGGAACCTTTGACTGGGCCTACGAAGAGGAATTTGCCTGCCGTGATGGTTTCCAATGGAGCCCTGACGGAAAGCGCATTGCTTTTTGGCAAATCGATGCCAATCAGATTCGTGATTACTACATGATCAATACCACAGATTCCATTTATTCCCAAATCATCCCTGTGGAGTACCCCAAAGTAGGAGAATCTCCCTCACCGGCAAAAATTGGAGTCGTAGATTTGAGCACCAACCAGACTACCTGGCTCAATATTCCAGGAGATCCACAGCAACATTACTTGCCTCGAATGGAGTGGAATTCACCGGAGCTCTTGCTGGTGCAGCAACTCAACCGCAAGCAAAACCATAGCAAAATCCTAGGAGTCAACGTCAAATCTAATGTAGCAAATCTCATTTTCGAGGAACAGGACGAGACCTGGATTGATGTATTGTCCAGCTGGGAAAATACCTATGGCCTTACCTACAGACACGAGTTTAAATGGATCAATGCAGGCAAGGAATTCCTATGGTTTAGCGAGAAAGATGGCTGGAGACACTTGTATCGAATCGGGCTGGATGGAAAAGTAACTCCAGTAACAACTGGCGCCTACGACGTCATCAATTTGTTGCAAGTAGATGAAAAGGCAAACCGAATCTATTTCCATGCTTCCCCAGAAAATGCGACTCAAAAGTACCTCTACACGATTAGTTTAGATGGAAAAGGGAAGCCAAAGCGTGTCACCCCTCTGGAATTGGAAGGTACGCATAGCTATGTTGTCTCACCAAGTGGGGCATATGCGATGCATCAGTTTTCCAACAGCTATACCCGGCCTGCAAGTGAATGGATCAGCCTACCCAAGCACCAGCCATTAGATGCCAGTCAAAGCATCGCATCCAAGTTGCCCAAGAACCAAGTAGAAAAAACCGTAGAATTCTTTAAAATCAACACCGCCGACGGAACAGAAATGGACGGATGGATGGTGAAGCCAAAGAATTTTGATCCTACCAAGAAATATCCTGTCTTATTTATGGTGTACACCGAGCCTTGGGGTGCGAATGTGAAAGACAATTTTGGAGTGGGTCGAAACCGCAACTATCAAGGGGATATGGCAGCCGATGGCTATATCTACATCTCCATCGACAATCGAGGTACACCTGCTCCCAAAGGTCGGGCTTGGAGGAAAAGTATTTACCGAAAAATTGGCCGTTTAAACATCTCAGACCAGGCAGAGGCTGCGAAACAAATTAGCCAATGGGATTTTGTAGATCCAACCCGTATGGCGGTTTGGGGACACAGTGGGGGAGGTTCCGCTACCTTAAATCTCCTATTCCAATACCCTGAACTCTTCCAAACGGGTATTTCCTTGGCAGCAGTAGCCAATCAATTGACCTACGACAATATTTACCAAGAGCGCTACATGGGACTTCCTCAGGAGAATTTGGAAGATTTTGTGGCAGGATCACCCATCACGCATGCAAAAAATCTTAAAGGAAACCTGCTATACATCCACGGTACTGGGGATGACAATGTGCATTATGCCAATGCGGAGATGCTTGTGAATGAATTAATCAAGCAAGGCAAACAATTTACGTTTATGCCTTACCCTAACCGGAGCCATGGCATCAGCGAAGGGGAAGGAACAAGCCAACATTTGCGTACTTTATTTACTCAATTTCTCCACACCCATTGCCCTCCAGGAGGGAGATAATCTGGAATTAAGAATCCGTAGTCTATGAAAATACAACTCCAATCCCTACTCATACTTACTTTGTTTGGCCAAACGCTCTTTTGGAGTACGGTTACCTATGCTCAAAAAACGGCAAGTAGAGCGGATTCGCTTCGGGGAAGCATTACCCCAGAAAGAGCCTGGTGGGACCTCAAACATTACGATTTATCGGTCAATATCGACCCTATAAATAAATCTATAAAAGGTTCAAATAAAATAACTTATGAAGTTTTAGCTGATGCAACCGTTTTACAAATTGACCTGCAAGAACCTCTACAAATCACCTCAATCACACAAGGAGGGGAGCGCCTAACATTTCGTAGAGAAGGAGCTGTGCACTGGGTCAACTTGATTAAAAAACAAGAAGTAGGAAAAGTCGAAGAAATACACATACACTACGAAGGCATCCCAAAAGAAGCAATTCGCCCGCCCTGGGATGGTGGCATCACCTGGCAAAAAGATAGCAAAGGACTTCCTTTTGTGGCTTCATCCAACCAAGGGATAGGATCCAGCATTTGGTGGCCCCTCAAGGATCATCCTGCCGACGAGGTAGATAGTTTGGATATGCATGTAACCGTTCCGAAAGGCCTTATGGATATTTCAAATGGCCGTTTGGTCGAGATTGAAGTGGGCAAAGACACGGATACCTTTCATTGGAAGGTCGTCAATCCGATCAATGACTATGGAGTAAACATCAATGTGGGGGATTACGTCCACTTTGGTGAGAAATACGAAGGAGAAAAAGGGACGCTGGACATGGACTATTTCGTCTTGCGTGAGAATTTGGAGAAGGCAAAAGTCCATTTTCAAGATGCCAGACGCATGATGCAAGCCTTTGAGCACTGGTTTGGACCGTATCCGTTTTATGAAGATGGCTTTAAGTTGGTTGAAGCACCGTATTTGGGCATGGAGCACCAGAGTTCTGTGACTTATGGCAATGGCTACCAAAATGGCTATCGAGGCCGAGATCTCAGTGGAACGGGATGGGGAATGAAGTTTGACTTTATCATCATCCACGAAGCGGGTCACGAATGGTTTGCAAACAACATCACTTACAAGGATGTGGCGGATATGTGGATTCACGAGAGTTTCACCAACTATTCTGAAAGTTTGTATTTGGATTACCATTTTGGCAAAGAAGCCGGTCAAGCCTATGTGCGCGGTACACGGATGAATATTGCCAATGATATCCCGATCATCGGCACCTATGGGCTTAATAAGCGAGGTTCAGGCGACATGTATTACAAGGGAGGCAATTTGCTGAATATGATTCGACAAATACTTCAGGACGATGACAAATGGAGATTGATTTTGAGAGGGTTAAATAAAGAATTTTACCATCAAACAGTGTCCACCGAACAGGTCGAATCGTATATCTCCACGCAGGTAGGTTTGAATTTGGGGAAGGTATTTGATCAATATTTACGGGATACACGCATTCCAATTTTTGAATATTACCAACAGGGAGGGGAAATTCAGTACCGATGGACCAATGCGGTAAAGGATTTTGATATGCCTGTGGATGTCATGTTTAACGGGAAAGCCATCCGCCTTCCAGCGAAAACGGCTTGGCAGAAACTAGAGGTAAGCGTTCCTCAAGCATTAGTAGTAGATCCGGATTACTATGTGGGTGTACTCAAATCTAGAGAATAGTCCATTTGAGCCTAAATGGATCTATTTTATGTTGTATAATTTATATTATGTTAAATTAAATTTGAAAACAGCGACTGTAACTTCACTCTTCCTAAATTATTGCTAACTCCACTTCTGGAGATCCACCTACTTGTAACCCCATGAATAACTGGCTTCCTCGAATCGGCTTATTTGCTGGCCCCCTAGTTTTCTTTTGCATCCTTTTTTTTGTTAAGGCTGAAGGATTAACTTCTGAAGCGAACCTGATGTTGGCATTGACTGCATGGATGGCTACCTGGTGGATCACTGAAGCCCTTCCCATTGCAGGGACTGCTTTACTTCCATTAGTTGTACTACCATTGGTTGGTGTGCTTCCTATTGAAGACATTGCTTCCAACTACATGGATCCAACGGTAATGCTGTACATGGGGGGTTTTCTCTTGGCAACAGCTATTGAAAAATGGAATTTGCATCAACGAATCGCACTTAACATAATAAATTTATTAGGTACAGATTTACGTCGAATTGTGCTTGGCTTTATCCTAGCCACGGGTTTTTTGTCTATGTGGATTTCTAATTCGGCTACTGCATTGATGATGCTTCCCATCGGTTTGGCCGTAGTTAGTCAGTTTAAATCCCATTTGGGACAAGGTCAAGAAAAATTGGCTAGTCATTTGGGTAAAAACATCATGTTGGGCATCGCCTACTCTGCTTCCATTGGAGGCATGGCAACGCTAATTGGCACACCAACAAACAATATTCTGCGTGCAGTAGTCGAGAAATTGTACAACTACACCATCGATTTCAATGAGTGGATGTTGTTTGCACTTCCATTTACCATGATTTTAACAGCAATTTGCTGGATCTATTTGGTCAATTTTGGCAATCCATTGCCCAGAAACTTCAAACTAAATGAGGCTAAATCGGTCATAAGTAATCAATTGAACTCTTTAGGTAAGATTACCTTTGAAGAAAAAACGGTTCTTGTAGTGTTTGGAACGGTTTGCTTTGCCTGGATTACTCGAAGTTTTTTATTGACACCTCTAATTCCAGAATTGGACGATACGATAATAGCCTTGATTGGGGTACTTTTTCTACTTCTTCTCCCCTCTTCAGGGCAAAATGGTGAAAAGGGAAGAATTCTAGACTGGACTACTGCTGAAAAAATCCCTTGGGGCGTGCTTATTCTTTTTGGTGGCGGTTTGGCCTTGGCTCAAGGGTTTAAGGAAACAGGATTGGCAGATTGGATAGGGCAACGTTTGACCCTAATTGAAGGTGTTGGCTTCTTTATGTTGCTGATGATCATCATTGCAGCAGTTAATTTCCTCACCGAAGTCACCTCTAACGTGGCCACTGCTTCTATGCTTTTGCCTATTTTGGCATCTGTTGCGATCAAATTGGACCTTCATCCTTTGGGAATTATGGTGGGTGCTACTTTAGCAGCTAGTTGTGCCTTTATGCTTCCAGTAGCCACCCCTCCAAATGCAGTGGTATTTGGCTCGGGCTACCTCAAAATCAAGGACATGGTTAAGGCTGGACTTTGGCTCAACATTCTCTCCATCATTTTACTTTCATTGATGGTCTATTTCGTTCTTCCGTGGCTTTGGAACATTAATTTGGAAGCTTATCCCTTCTAATTCGGTACTTATAAAAAATTGCTTAAAATTTTCATTAAGAAGTTTTAATTTAAGCATTACCCTTAGTTCTTTAGTTAGCATTAGTTTCTTTGGATACAATTAACCTCAAACCCCTATGCGCCAAAGCATGAATTGGAGACCAATTGGCTTTCTATCTTTGATTTTAGTTCTTTTAGTTACTGCCTGCGGCAAAAAGAACGCCTTCTTATCCATGACGGAACCTCGCCGGGTAGAAATCTTGGTTTTGGGCCACGAAAGTGACCACCATCCATCTGAAAAGTTGATGATGCATATCTCAACTCCCTTGTTCCAAAAAGGAATCAACCTCACCTACACTGCTGATCCAGAAGATCTTCGAGAAGAGGTGCTGCAGAACTACGATGGATTGTTGATCTATGCTAACCATGATTCCATTTCTCCTTCTCAAGAAGCAGCGCTCAAATCCTTTGTTCAAGGTGGTAAAGCCTTGATTCCGCTCCACAGTGCCTCCTTCTGCTTCCGCAATTCAGCTTGGTATGTGCAGGCAGTGGGTGGACAATTTAGCAGCCATGGAACGGGACGATTTACGACTCAACTCGTGGCCCCTACCCACCCAATTCTCCAAGGAATAAGCGAATTTGAAACCTGGGACGAAACGTACGTACACAGTCAAATCAACCCTGACATTCAAATACTCATGGAACGTCAAGAAGGGGATAAAAAGGAACCTTATACTTGGGTAAGAAATGAAGGAGAAGGACGTGTATTTTACACGGCTTATGGACACAATGAGGAAACGTGGAAGCAACCTGAATTTCATGAATTGTTAGCCAACGGTATCCTCTGGGCAGTAGGTGATAAAGTAACCCAACTTCTAGCCGATTATAAAATCCCTACGCCTCAGTTCCAAGACGCAGAAATCCCCAACTACGAAAAAAGGGATCCTGCACCTCGCTTCCAGTTACCCCTTTCTCCAGAGGAGAGTATGAAGTTGGTGCAACTACCAGTAGAGTTTAAAATGGAACTCTTTGCCAGTGAGCCGATGATCATCAATCCCATGGCCATGGCCTGGGATGAGCGAGGCAGACTGTACGTAATCGAAACGGTGGATTACCCGAATGAGGTACGTACCGAAGGTGGAAATGATAAAATCAAAATACTGGAAGACACCGATGGGGATGGCAAAGCCGATAAAGTCACTGTTTTTGCAGATAACTTGAATATCCCTACTTCAATCATGGCTGTCAACGGCGGTATCTTGATTTCCATGGCTCCTGATTTTATTTTCCTCAAAGACACCAATGGAGATGATGTAGCCGATGTACGCGAAGTAGTGATAACGGGTTGGGGCAAAAGCGATACCCATGCCGGTCCTTCTAACCTGAAATATGGCTTTGACAATAAAATTTGGGGTGTATTAGGCTACTCTGGATTCAATGGGGAAGTGGGCGGCAAGACCCATTCCTTTGGTCAGGGATTGTATCGCTTTGCACCTGATGCGAGTAGCCTTGAATACCTAGGCAATTCCTCCAACAATACTTGGGGCTTGGGCTTTACGGAAGATTTTGAAACCTTCCTTTCAACTGCCAATGGACAGCACAGCGTGTACTTTTCCATGGCCAACAACTACCTAAAGCGTCCTATTTTCCAAGGATCTGCCAATACCGTGCATGGCATCGATAGCCACTACGACATGCCGCACCTCACTCCTTTCTTGCGTCAAGTGGATTGGTTTGGTGGCTATACTGCTGCTGCAGGGCATAATTTTTACACCGCACGGAGTTTCCCTGAATCCTATTGGAACCGCATTGCTTTTGTAGCTGAACCTACCGGACGAGTACTGCATAAAGCCATCATCAATCCTGATGGATCGAGTTACAAGGAGAAAAACGGCTTCAACATCTTGGCCAGTTCAGACGAATGGTTTTCTCCTGTCCATGCAGAAGTAGGCCCTGACGGAGCTCTTTGGGTGGCAGACTGGTATGATTTCATCATTCAGCACAACCCTACCCCTCGTGGTTTTGAAAATGGTGCTGGGAATGCCTATATCAATCCGCTACGGGATAGTAAGAATGGCCGTATCTATCGAATCAGCTACAAGGGAGGCGAAAATTCTAAAACATTTGACCTAAAGGATGCCAAACCAGCCAAACTAATCGAGGCACTAAAAAGTGACAACCTATTCTGGAGAATGACTGCCCAGCGCTTGATTGTAGAGCGAAAGGAAAAGTCTATACTTAGCGACTTGTATTCCCTCATCAGCAATCCATCTCAAGATAAGGTGGGCATCAACGGCCCAGCGATCAATGCCTTGTGGACTTTGCATGGATTGGGTGAATTGTCTGGAAAAAATCAAGAAGCAACCGATGCCGTAGTGAAAGCACTCAGTCACCCCTCCGCAGCGGTGCGTAAAAATGCACTTCGGGTACTTCCTAGAAATGAAGTTTCTTTGAAAGCAATCCTGAACAGCAGTTTGTTGCGGGATCCAGATTTGCATACTCGAAAGGAAGCGTTTTTGGCCCTATCTGAAATGCCTTCTTCGCTTGAGGCAGGTAAAAAATTGATGGAAGAGGCCAAGTTGGAAGAGAATGGAACAGATCCATTCTTACCTCAGGCTATATTTGCGGCTGTACTTACCCACCCTGCTGAATTTGCGAAGCGCGATGCAAAAGCGGCGATCCAAGCTTCAGGAGAAACTCCTCTCCCACTTTCGGATCGAATCAGCAGAAGTTTGGTGGCTGAACAATACCCCCTCGATCAGCGCAACAGTATTTTATTCCCTCCTGATGTGACGGGTAAGGAAATTGGTGTTCGCATGATACTTTCCAAAGGAGATAATCCGCTCGAAGGCGTACTGATGGCGCAAGGCAACAATACGAATGGTTATAGCCTCTACATCTATCAGGACGCACTCCATTTTGCGGTAGCCCAGGAGGGAAAACTCACCCTGCTTAGTTCCAAAAAAGGTCTTCCTAGTACCCAGTTTGTCGTAGATGCTACTTTAGTGGCAGACGGCACCCTTTCCCTACAAATCAATGGGAAAGAAATTGCCAAGGGCAAAACCAAGGGAGTATTTCCACAGCCTCTCAGTCCTAATAGAGTTCGTGTAGGCTCCAACGACAGCAAAAATGTGGTTGGTAAATACGAGGGTACCTGGTGGTTTGGAGGTAGATTGAGCAAGAGTTCCACGCTGACGCTAAAGCAACCGGGTTCGGAAATAGCCTTGGTAGCAACCTTACCTTCGCTCAGCAGTAGCACTGGAAGTACCGCCATTAAATTGGGCGTGATTCCTCACGAAATGAAATTTGATAAGCCTTCCTTCACGGTACAGGCTGGGACTCAAGTAACCATTGATTTTGAAAACCTAGATTTCATGCAGCACAACCTGGTTATCGGTAAGAAAGGAAGCATGGAAGTGATTGGCAAGGCAGCAGATGAACTGGCAAAAAATCCAAAGGGAGCTGAACTAAACTATGTTCCTGAAATCCCAGAAGTGATCATAGCCACTGTGCTAGTAAGTCCCGAAGGCAAGGAAACGCTAGTGTTTACCGCACCAACAGAGCCGGGAGAATATCCTTTTGTGTGTACGGTACCGGGACATTGGAGAATCATGAACGGCATTATGGTCGTACGGAAATAAGCCATGGCCTTGAATATAACCTTTGGGGTCAGTACCTGGCTATGGACTTCCCCCTTCAATCGGGATACGGTAGCCTTATTTTCAAAAATTAAGGGCTATGGTTTTGATGCAGTAGAAATACCTGTGGAAGACCCTAGCTTAATTGATTTAAATCTTGTCAAAAAGGCGCTACAAGAACACGGTCTCCAACCCATTATCTGTGGCGCTTTTGGGCCCACCCGCGACCTTACGAATGAGGATCCCAAGTACCACCAGACCTGCTTTGATTATTTAGATGCCTGTTTTGAGATTGCAGCGGAACTAGGCTCCTCCTATGTGGCTGGGCCCATGTATGCTGCGGTAGGTAAGGCTAGATTAGTGTCCCCCGAACAGCGGCAAATCGAATGGGATCGTGCAGTGCATAACCTGCAGAAAGTTTGCAAACGAGCAGGAGAATTTGGGCTGGATTTAGCAATTGAGACCCTCAATCGCTTTGAAACTGACTTGATCAATACCAGTGAAGATCTAATGCGCTTGATCCAGGACATCAACGAGCCCCAAGCCAAGGCAACCTTGGATGGTTTTCACTTAAATATTGAAGAGCCTAGCCTTGAAGAAGCCATTCGCCGGGTGGGAGACAAATTGATTCACGTGCAGGTATCAGAAAACTACCGGGGTACACCGGGAACTGGACAAACTAACTGGGCTGCTTGGAAACGAGGATTGGAAGCAGTCAACTACCAAGGTTGTATATCCATCGAAAGTTTTACCCCTCAAGTACAGGAACTAGCGGGAGCAGTATGCATCTGGAAGCCCTTAGTTCCTAGCCAAGATGAATTTGCAAACGAAGGATTGAAATTTTTGAAAAAATGGGCTTCAGAATAAGGTTAGGCCAAGAAATATAATCATCATGACTACTAAAAGATTAAATATCGCCATTATCGGCTTAGGATTTGGAGCCGAATTTATTCCGATCTACCAGAAGTATCCGCATGCCAATTTGTATGCGGTATGCCAGCGAAATAGAGAAAAAGCGGAAGCCATTGCAAAAGCCTTTGGAATTGAAAAAGTGTACACGGACTACGAAGAACTTCTCAAGGATCCTATGATCGATGCGGTGCACATCAATACGCCCATCCAAAACCATGCGGAGCAATCCATCCAAGCCCTAAATGCAGGAAAGCATGTGGCCTGTACCGTACCCATGGCCACGACCGTAGAAGAATGTCGACAAATCGTGGAATTGACCCAGCAAACTGGTTTGACTTACATGATGATGGAGACAGTTATTTATAGCCGGGAATTTCTGTTTGTGAAGGAAATGTATGAGAAAGGTGAATTGGGTAAAATCCAGTTTCTCCGAGCCTCTCATCAGCAAGAGATGGCAGGCTGGCCAGGGTACTGGGAAGGCCTCCCTCCCATGCATTACGCTACCCACTGTGTAGGACCGGTACTTGCACTACCCAAAGGCCAAGCAGAATACGTGTCTTGCTTTGGATCAGGGAGGATTGATGAAGAACTGATTCCTAAGTATGGTTCTCCTTTTGCAATTGAAACTTGCCACATCAAACTCAAAGATTCAGACTTGTCTGCTGAAGTAACCCGTTCCTTGTTCAATACAGCCCGACAGTACCGCGAAAGTTTTGATGTCTATGGATCCAAAAAGTCCTTTGAATGGACATTGATTGAACATGAAGATTCGGTAATTCATACGGGGGAAGTTCCAGAGCGAGTTAAAATCCCTGATTATGCACATTTGCTTCCTGCTGAAATCGCTCCTTTTACGCAGCAAGGGGTATATGATGCGGACGACAACCAGCACCTCTCCTTTATTCAGGGATCCGGACACGGAGGTTCCCATCCACACTTAGTACATGAATTTGTAAGTGCACTCGCAGAAGGAAGATCCCCCTATCCGAATGCAGCACAGTCCGCCAACATCACCTGTGTAGGCATCCTGGCGCATGAGTCTGCCATGGAGGGAGGAAAAATCAAACAGCTTCCAGATTTTACACTGAGTTGAAATGAAAAAGCCTGAATCTCAAACCAGGCTTTTTTTGTTTTAAAGTTTCTAGATTCTTCGCTCAAAAAAATCTCATCAGGTTGAGTGATTGTAATTAGAGGTATAAAATTTAATCAGGATTTAATGTCTTGAATGCTAATGAATTAAGTTTAGCCTTTATATTTAAAAAATATTATCCCATTTGGATGAAAAAACCGAAGGTACTTAAACGGGTAAAAAAAGTTGAATTGAACCATCAAGGTGATTATAGAACCTTGTCAGGTGTAGAACACTATGCGGCTGTTTGGGATGAACCAAAACTTCGTCACTTGTTACGAAGAACCTTATTTGGATTCAAGCAAGACGACTTCACTTCCTGGAAAGGAAAAAGCATGGCTGAGGTAGTTCAGCTCTTGTTGAGTCCCAGTCCGGCTCCCCTCCCTCCGGTCAATAACTACAATGATACCAATTTTTCGGACCCTACCGTTCCTGCAGGCCAAACCTGGGTAAATGCTCCTTACGATGGGAATGCCAATGGGCGCAGAAACAGTTCCCTTAAATCCTGGTGGCTGGGCAATCTTCTTCAGCAGAATTCATCTATTCATGAGAAAATGACCCTGTTTTGGCACAATCACTTTGCCACAGAAGCTCAAGATGTAGGAGATGCTCGCTACATGTATAAGTATTATAGCCTTTTACGAAAATATGCCTTAGGCAATTTCAAGGAATTTGTCTTGGAAATCACCAAGGATCCAGCGATGCTCCGCTACCTCAATGGCTACCTGAATACTAAAACTGCTCCCGATGAAAACTATGCGCGGGAACTACAGGAACTATTTACTCTGGGCAAGGGACCGCTTGTATTTTATACCGAAGCAGATGTAAGAGCAGCCGCTCGGGTATTGACTGGCTACACGGTAAACGCCACTACAATCTCTTCTGCTTTTGATCCCAACCGGCACGATACCAGTAACAAGCAATTTTCCACGTATTACCAAAATAAAGTGATCCTAGGTAAGACAGGTGTAAATGGGGCTAAGGAAACGGAAGAATTGATCGATATGCTGTTTTTACAAGAAGAAACTGCGCTTTTCTTAGCTCGGAAACTCTATCGGTTTTTTGTTTACTATGAAATTGATGCAGCCACTGAGGCGAATGTTATTGTGCCTATGGCCAATCTTTTCAGAGCAAGTAAGTATGAAATCAAGCCTGTTCTAGAATTATTATTGAGTAGTACTCATTTTTATGATCCTGTGAATGTAGCGGGCATGATCAAAAGTCCTTTGGATTATTGCGTGGGCTTGTGCAAGGAATTTAAAATGCAATTTCCTGATAGCACTGACTTTGCGAATCAATACCTCATGTACGATTACATTCGAACTCAGGCGAGCAATATGCAGCAAAATTTGGCCGATCCTCCAAGTGTCTCGGGTTGGCCAGCCTATTACCAGGCGCCACAATTTCATGAGTTGTGGATCAATTCAGATACGCTTCCTCGAAGAAATCAGGTGATGAATATCCTGCTTACTTCAGGATACACCCGAAATGGTAAAAAAATCTTCATCGATGTACTCTCCTACATCAATGCACTTGCTAATCCTGGTAATCCCAATCTTCTGATTCGTGATACGGTTGCTCATCTTTGCGCCATTGATTTGACACCAGAAGTGATTCAATTCCTAAAAGGCATTTTGTTGTCAGGCCAATCCAATGATTCCTATTGGACAGATGCATGGACGAGCTACAAGGCCAATCCAAGCAATACCGTTACGCGCAACATGGTGGTCAGTCGATTGAATTCCATGTTTAGTTACCTTTTGAACCTCCCTGAATACCAACTGTCATGAAAAGAAGGGATTTTCTACAAACAATTGGTCCGGCGGGAATTGTATTCCCTGCTTTGATCAATGGACTTACCTTCAAGGCTTTTGCTGAGTCACCCTTGGTGTCGGCACTTACCCAAGCCCCTACCGAAACAGACCACGTATTGGTCATTATCCAACTCAATGGAGGTAACGATGGCTTAAATACGGTGATTCCCTTTGATCAGTATGACCAATTGGCCAATGCGCGTAGCAACATAATCATCCCTAAAAATAAGTTGCTCAAACTCAATGGAACTAGTCTGACTGGTCTTCACCCCTCCATGACGGGCCTTCAAACTCTTTTCAATGAGGAAAAACTTCAGATCATTCAGTCTGTAGGTTACCCTCAGCCCAACTTTTCACATTTTCGAGCAACGGATATCTGGATGAGTGCTTCAGATTCCAATCAATATGTCAATTCGGGATGGGCTGGCCGCTACCTTGCAGAAGAATACGCAGGATTCCCATCCGCTTATCCCAATGCGGTAATGCCAGATCCTTTGGCCATACAAATTGGCTCATTTATTTCCCCAGCCATGCAGGGTCCTTCGGTGAATATGGGGATGGCTATTTCTGATCCGGTAAATTTCTACAACCTGATCAATGGCATCCAAGGTGCATCTCCGAATACCCGGGGAGGAAAAGAACTCACCTACATCCGACAAGTAGCGCAGCAGACCCAACAGTATGGAGCGGCGATCAAAAATGCAGCAGCCAAAGTGACTAAGCAGTTTTCGGGATACCCAACCGGAAATTCACTTGGAGACCAACTGAAAATTGTGGCTCGCCTGATAGCGGGTGGCCTGAAAACTCGAATTTACATGGTGAGTATGGGAGGATTTGATACCCATGCCCAGCAGGTGATCGCTAATGCAACCGATACAGGGGCGCATGCACGGCTTTTGCAGCGTGTGTCAGAAGGGATAAAGGCTTTCATGGATGACCTCAACTTCTTAAATGCACACAAACGAGTCATCGGAATGACTTTCTCTGAATTTGGTCGCCGCATCAAATCCAATAGCAGTGGGGGTACCGATCACGGTGCCGCAGCACCGCTGTTTGTGTTTGGACATTATGCGCAAAATGATGTATTGGGAACAAGCCCGGAGATTCCTTTAGTTACTTCCGCTACGGCCAATGTGCCGATGCAATACGATTTTAGGTCGGTATATTCTTCCCTACTCAAACAATGGTTTTGCGTACCAGATGCCACCTTGGATAATGTATTGCTGAAGAATTTTCAAAACCTTCAGGTAATCAAAAAGACGGCACCTTGCCTATCCACCAGTCCGGAATTACTTCCTGGATTGGACACTAAAATTCTTTTGACCAATTATCCCAATCCCTTCCAGTCTTCGACTACCCTTTCCTACGAAAGTAATGGCGGGCATACCTTACTCCAAGTATTCAATACGGAAGGCAAATTGATCAAAACGTTAATTGATAAGGAGGTCTCCGCTGGCAGTCATAAAATCACCTTCGAAAACGAAGGTTATGCTCCTGGAATTTATTATGCACGCTTGCAAAATAGTACTCAACAGCAAACGCGAACCATGATTTTGGGTAGGTAAGCAGTAATTTTATTAATACCTTTACTTTTAAATATAGAATTTAAATACCTCTAAATAAGGGGTTTATCTTACCTTTTTTACCGCATTTTTCCCCAATTTATACACCATGCTCAGTACCGATCCTAGGGCTGATTTGTTGGAATTGGGATTTTTTCCCTCCCCCATCAAGTGGAGTTGATCCGTGTACCAAATGATTTCCAAGGGAAAGGTTTTATCCAAAAATTTCCATCCTGTAGTCAGTGGTTTTACCTGGCTTGTCACCGGTGCACCAGAAAGGAGCTGATTCGGGAAATCTGGTTGAATCGCAAGCGATCGTGCCACTCCAATGACATCACAAGCCCCTGAAGCCAAGGCTGCATTCATGCCCTCTGCTGATCGGAAACCACCGGTAAGCATCAGTGGGCAGCTTACCCGCTTTCGGACTTCTTCACAATAAGTCAAAAAATAGGCCTCTCGAGACTTGGTAGACTCTTTTTGCGCAGCACCCATCATGGCTGGTGCTTCGTAGGTTCCACCTGAGATTTCAATCAAATCCATCCCCAGCTCACTCAAGTGCTTGACCACTTCCATGGAATCCTCTTGGGTAAATCCGCCTTTTTGGAAGTCAGCAGAGTTTAATTTGATCCCTACGGGAAAGTCATTTCCCACGGCCTGTCGAATCGCCAAATACACTTCTTTCACAAAGCGCATGCGGTTTTCCAAGTTACCGCCCCATTGATCAGTTCGTTGGTTGTGTGTAGGTGATAAAAATTGACTCACCAAATACCCATGTGCGCCATGGATCTGAACTCCTGTAAATCCACTTTCCTTGCAAACTTTTGCGGCATAGGCAAAACGTGCAATGAGGTCAAGAATCTCCGCTTCGGAAAGGGCTCTTGGGGTATTGAATAAGCGGTCCAATGGCTTTTTTAGGGGTATTGCCGAGGGTGCTACGGGTTCTTTACTTAGAAACTTGGGAGACTGCTTTCCAGGGTGATTCAGTTGTACCCAAATATGCGTTCCTTCTTTTTTTCCTGCTGCTGCCCAAAGTGGCAAGTTTGCATCATGAATTCCCTGCTCAATGACCACATTGTGCGCCTCTCCCAAGGCAAATCGATCCACCATTACATTTCCCGTGATCAAGAGTCCTATTCCCCCCTCTGCCCACCGAGAATACAATCGATTAAACTTCTCATTGGAGGTATAGCCACGGGAACCCATGTTTTCACTCATGGCGGATTTACCTAATCGATTTTTTAAGACGGCACCACAAGGAAGGGTTAGCGTATGGTTTAATTTGGCTGGTTTCATGAGATAGGGTTACTAGTAGGAAGGGATATTAGCGACTAATTCTTAGTAATTAGCTACTTGTATGCTAAACCTAGTTCTCAGGGAGTTGTTTCTATTTTTGGCTTGAATAACGGTAATTGTAATCCCTTTTTCGCTTTATGCTGGTTTGCTAATCCTGTCTTTAATTACTGATTCCCCGCTACGATTTCTTTTGTTCCCAGTTGGATGCTGGTATGTAAATTGTTAGTGCTGGAATTCTTGAATTTGAGTTGCCCTAGAATGGTAGCCGAGGTAGTGGCGTTAAATACTATTTTGCCAGCCGTACCGGTAGCCCCTGGACTTGCGTAGGTTCCTTGCCAATCCTCAATGGTTAATGTTCTACCAGAGGTAAAAGAACCTAGGTTGGTAAAGGTAAGGGCATGCACCCCAGAGCCCAATCGAAGCGTGGAGTTAGCCGACAAGGCGATGGAAGCAAAGGTATTGCTAAACCCAGCGGACTGAAACTCCCCTCCATCAAGTACTAGACCGCTGCTCGTAGGGATACTATTGTTCGCACCCAAGCGTAAGGTACCCCCACTAATCGTCGTACTCCCACTATACGTATTAGACCCCTTTAGCACAAAAATACCCGAGCCTGTCTTTATAAAATTACCCCCCTGAAGCACTCCATCCACCTGCCC
>JACCDP011288768.1_pt1 | contig 47755 bp, 36 predicted proteins | sample 7445841 | NCBI WGS metagenome assembly JACCDP01 (sample SAMN15323441, study PRJNA562643) | freshwater metagenome | isolation source: river surface water | place: USA:Blue River Watershed | collected 2017-08-17
TGTCTTTATATTCTTCTTTAACTTGTTTTAGGGCGGCTTCAATAAAGCTTGTTGCTTCATCTCTATAACGGCGCATAAGTTCACGCATCATTGTATCGGAACCAAAGTTCACTATGCAAAGATAACGGATTTTAAGAGCACCTTCATCTAATAAGTCAAACTTTACAGATTGAGTTTGATAAACACGATTATAGTTGCTGGTATCTGCACCAAAGCTCGTATTTAGGAGCTTTGAAAGATTGATAAATTTTTGATAATCTTTAACAAGCATATTTTTGCCTCTTTTTCTAATTATAGACCTTTCAGCGGAAACTGATTGGTGAACGAGCACTTATTCTTCTTATTTCTATATATTCAGCCCATTCATCCCAATCCTGGCTGGGAAGCTTATCTGCATTCCAATCTATACGCCGATCATTTGTCCATCTACCATCACAATGAGAACAAACTCCTGTCTTACGATAGGATATGCTATCTTCTATTGTTTTCATGGGATAACAACAAAGCTTACAAAATAAAGGAACGATATTACTTTGGTCTATTGGTTTAACGACTACAACTTTACCGTCATGTAAACTTTCTATCTTCTTTTCCATAGAAGATATTATGATGGTCTTATACCTTTTTGTTTCCCCTCATTATAACCATGGGATTTTCTTTAACTAACCAATATTCTTTTGGTAGGGGCGGTTCCTCTCCATCTTTAAACCACATAAGCTTTCTACCAGCAGTAGTTTTATATACACCGACAATGGTTATCTCCCCAGCGTGGACAAGATCATGACAGGAATGACATACCACAGCAAGATTGTGATTGTCATTTGTGCATCTTGGATCGCATTGAGGAATGATATGATGGAGATTTAATGCAGCACTCTTATCAAAGCCACATATCTCGCATTTATCTTTAACTAACTTATCTTGACCAGCTTTTCTTCTTTGTTTCATAACGGAAGACCCAAGAGACATTATATCCCTTGGGTCTTGAATTCTAACCTGTTTTTATTAATCAGCGATTTGTTTTCGTCTGTGATTGCTGAAGGCGGAGAGCAACCTTCTCACAACCAAGAATAACATTCTGGATTGAAGCATCTACGTAAGCCGTAGACATAAGAGAACCAATTTCATGATGAGTTTCTAAATCAATATGTTGACCCATATCATTTAGAATACGAGTTGCACGTGTCCAAGTTTCATCATTAAATCCCATGCAAAGAGTTTCTTGAAAGTATCCAAGAAGCTCAAGGGCACGATCCGATGGCCTTACACGACGCTGATAATTGTTGCGGTTATTATTACGGTTATTTTTCTTGCTGTTATTATTCTTATTCATTTTATTAATGTTTGTTAGAGGTTATTGGTTATAGGTCAGAATTCAATTCCGTCAATACTGATTGTTTGATATGAAAACTCTACTGCGCCTTCGCTGGGCTCAGGTTTTTCATATGCAGCATTTCCAAGGTCTATACCTTGAATTCGGGCGCCACCAAACGTCCATTCCGATTCGGCATTACCCTTCTCATTTACCCACTTAATAGAAAACTTGATTGCGTTCTTTTTGGCGGCTTCAAACAACTTTTTCCATGGATATAGGGTATCTCCCTTTTCATGGGGCATCGTATAAAAATTAACTAATACGGTGCTCTTTTCCTTAATAGACTGACTATTCTTGTGTTGAGCAAAAATAATCTTTGGTAGTTCTACAGCTTTAACTCGGAAAGGTTCAATGCCTTCACAGACAAGAACAAACCGATCCGAATAAACTACTTCGCCCTCTTCTTCGGCCCCTTCCTCCTCGGACGGGGCACCTTCTTCCTTCTCTGCTTTTTCTTTCTTAGTCTTACTCTTAAGCTTTTCTAAATCAGTTGGAGGCGGGGGATCCTCTTCTTCCTTTTCTTCTTCCTCTTCTTCTTCAGGTGGAGGCGGGATAGTTACAGTTCTACCACGTGAGGGACGTGGCTGGCGAATTTGAATTTTGTTTATATTTGTTGTAATCATGCTTCTACTTTTGATTCTAACCCATCGTTATAAATGTCTATAATCTTATCTGCTACTTCTTTGATTGGATCAACGTGTGTTATTACCATAATGGTTCGGAAATATGATTTAAACATAGTTAACAAATCCATGCATTTAATCATGCTTTCCTGATCTAATGTTCCAAAACCTTCATCAATAATAAAGATATCGGGACGGGATAGGCTGGATAGATTGATAAGAGCAACCCGCAAAGCAAGAGAACATATCATCTTTTCCATTCCAGAGGCAAGCTCAATAATCCGTCTTGAGTGCCCATCTTCTATATATACATCCATTACATTAGAAGATATATCGGTTTCTAAACTTACTTTAAAGTCTACTACGTTATCTAATATCTTAGCCAATTCCATATTAATAGCGGGCAATTGGGTTTTTAATACCATAGCTGGTATACCATTCTTTGAAAATGCCTGTTGAACAGTTTCGTAGATTTTAAGCTTTTCTAAATCGCCCTTACATTCAATACGATCTTTTGTTAACTGCTTAAGCTTTTCATTTTTGCCACCAAGAGATATAAACAGCTCTCTGATTTCTTTTTCTCTGGCTTCAATATGACCTATTATTACATCAAGCATTAATCGTTTTTTCTCATATTCCTTACGCTCATTAGAAGCTAACAATTCTGATAACTTCTTACGTTCCCCCTCAAGGTTTTCCAGAGTAGACTTAATAAGAGCAATCTCTTTCTCACGAACGTTCTTATCTGATATTGTTTTATTAAGCTTTGTCTCTAACTCAAATTCTAATCTGGAAGCCTGTTCATCCATCTTTAAAGTTTCGGCAATCTTTTCTTGAATAAGAAGCTCGGCTACACCATCAAGCTCTGCAATGTTCTCTCCAAGCTCTCTAACCTTCTCTTCTTGACCCTTTACAAGCTTCTTATCCCCATGACTATCCTTGATGAAACGGCAGGTTGGAAAACTATCTCCGCAAGGAACAGTTTCAAGCCGCTTTATAGACTTTTTCTGTTGATCTAATGTTTCCGTTTCCTTTACAAAGCTTTGCCTAAGAGTAGATATATCAGACTTAACACGATCAAGCTTTTCAAGCTTATCATGCAAAACCTTGATATCATACTTTGAACGAGCAGACTTAACACGATCTAACTCTGAACGAATGTTTTTTACCGTAGCCTCGTGTTCACCATCCAGATGGAGCATATAACCGAGGGTTTTCTCTTTTGCTTCAATATCATTCTTCAGTTCATTAAATCGGGTTAGTGATACTGTTTGCATTACATTTTGATGTTGCATCATCCATAGGCGGAGTTCATCCCGCTCATGAATATTGCTCTGTTGTTGTGTCTGGATATCAGAGATTTTCTTCTCAATCTCTTCTATCTCTTGGTGTCCCCGCTTAAGAGCAGATGCCCAATCAAATCCAATATATTTCTTGGTCTTCTCATTAAGGGCCGAGAAATCATCCTTGGCATAAACATTGAGTTTATCAAAAAGTTCAAGGTCAAGGAAACGTGAGAGAATAGATTTTCTCTGTGTAGCGCCCTCCTCAATAAACTTGTTAATACCACCCTGATTTGATAAGGCAGTTAACAAGAAATCCTGTGGTTGTCCTACAAGTTTACGGATCTCTCTATCGGTTTCATCTCGTGATATAGAGTTCTTCTCGGTAAGAGAACCATGGTTCTCAATCTTATACAGATTAAGACTGGTAATGGTCTTATCATCATCTTTCTTTGCAGCTTTCTTTGGAGAGTTGCGGATAGTCTCTCTCTTGACGATATACTCATCTCCACCAACAGAGAACGTTAATTCGGCATAACAACTCTTCTTATTCTTGTTGATGATATGAGCGCCCTTTAGCGGACCTCTATCTGTTGTATTGAATAGAGCATACATGATAGCTGCAATGATAGAGCTCTTACCGATCTTATTGGGACCAAAGATACCAACAACACCTTCCAAGCCATCAAAGTTAACTTCATTGCCTTCGCCATATCGGAAGATATTGTCAAACTTAAGCTTCTTAAGGCTCCATGAAGCATTACGAACGGCGTTATCTATATCCTCCATATTAAGCCTTGTAAGATAGGCACGAATGACGTTAGAAGCCTCCGTAAGCTGTTCTTCATTTAGGACGTAGCTTTCCTTATGTGCCTCTACAAACTCCTTATAGAGCCTTACCAGAGCCTCCGGATCATTACGTAGATTGGTCTTGAGAACCTGATGCCCGTCTGTCTCAATCGTTTCCATCCGATTGATTAGGTCATATTTGAATACAACCTCAGAAGCGCCCTTGTGCTCCTTAAGCTCATTTAGTAGCTGCCGGGCTTCAACCTGCTGAATAGGCTGGTTGCTTACAATGCGGAAACGAGTGCCAGGAATATAAGCACGTTCCTTACGGGTCTTTTCTATATGACGTAGAGTGCTATTAACCGTTCCAGCCCAATCTACTGAAACATATGGCGCTCTATTCTCATGCTCATGGAACTCAACGTCCCAATCCTTCTCATTCTTAATATCCCAAACAAGGAAACCCTTTGTCTCAGCTTCACCGAAGTTCTGCTGAATAAAAGAACCTGGATATGCAACCCATGGCTTTTCCTTACCATTCTTATCCAAACGATAAGCAAGGAACTGCTGTTTATGGATATCGCCTAACAATACAAACTGCATTCCGGTAAAGAATGATACGTCTCTTTCTCCGTCAACAAGCCGGAATTCCATATCTGTCTTTGAACCAGATATACAGCCATGAAATAGGGCAATATTAACTTTGTCTTGAAGCGGCTTAATATTCTTCCAACCATCTTCATCAAATGGTGAGAATACATGAAGGGCAAAACGATTACCACCCTTTACTTCTCTTGGTAGAGAATATGTTCCAGACTTCTTATAGAGATAAGCGTCTGAATGATTGATTGCCTCATGGATAGGAGATACGATATCCTGACGATCACTATTGGTTAGATTACCATCGTGATTTCCAAGGATTGTAATGGTTGTAGCTATATCAGCAAGCTCTCTAAACATCCATGAAAGCTTCTCAATAACTTCTGGAGTAATACCCTGGGTCTTGGTATGGAAAGTATCACCGGTATTAATGATAAGATCAGGCTTTACTCTTCTACGCAGAGTATCAAAAAGCCTTTCAAAGCTTTCCGTATATTCATCGTGCCTTGCAATACCACGCCAATGTATATCGGATATTTGAATTATTCTCATTATTATACCTTTAGTATTCTTGATATCTTTGCTCTAAGCAAATAATCCTTACTAAAAGGTGTAGCAGTTTCTAATAGGGAGTTAAACTGTGTTTGAGATAACTCCCCAACGTCTTTATAGGGCGAAGGAATATCAAGTAAGCTTACCGGAACATCAAACTCACTTAACAGTTCAGCTATCTTTAAAGCTTTATCTTTTGCATCCGGATCTAATGCTAATATTACCGGCGTCTTGTGCTTTACCAACATTAAGAATAACTTGTATTCTGTTGTTAAATCTGACCCCAATAAACAAGTGGCATTACGATTGCATTTAATAAGATCAAATGGACCCTCAACTATTGTCAGGGGTTCTTTCCAGTTAATGTTAATCTCATTAAAGATAACATCTTCTCGGTGAACATTTGGATTTAGATATTTTGGATTAATGTCTGTAAATGCTCTACCGGTAAAATAGTTTAGCTCACCATCAATCGTGAATGATGGCATAATAACACGATTAACAAAAGCCCTATCTTCTAATGATATACCAAACTTCCAATACCAAAGATGGGAAGGATCAACTTCATCTTCAAATCCAAATCTTTTGGCAATATAGCTATAAGCAGACCGATATGTTATAACCATATTATGATCTTTAACAGGTAATGCCATTAAATGAAAGCCATTAGGAAGCTTAAATTCTACCTCTACAGGCTTGTTATTGGAAGATAACTTAAGTTGTTGGGTGCCAACAAACCGAGTAAGATATTCTGTGAAATAGCCTGGATGAAATCTTTTTATTAGGTCTGCCAGATTACGAGATTTAACATTACAAACCCAGCAATGTAAAGCAAAGTTATCAGTTCGGATAGCCAGTTTACGTTTATTATAGAATGAACCCTTTTGCTGGACACAAACCGGGCATACAACGGAGATATTAGCGCCCTGATTTGATAGAGAACCCTGTCCGAAGACTTTCTCTATAAACTCAATGGCTTGACCTCTCGTATACATGTTACTTCTTCTTTCGGATTTTAACGTCTGTATCCTTTAATATTTTGATTAGTCCTGTTCCCGATTTTCCAAAGTTCTTTTCTCTTTCCCAAACAAACCAAGCATATTCAATGCTATCAGTTCCCTTACCATTAAATGACGGTCTATTAGGGAGAACGTAAATATCTGGTGTATATTTTCTGAGAAAATCAGACCGCTCACCACTACCCATAAAGTTAAGTCGTAATAACATGCATACATATTCTGGCTCCAACTCTATTGATTTCTTTATAAACTCTAATGCTTTTGAAAATGGCGGGTTGGTTATAATAACATCATATTCTTTAATTAATGTCGCATCCAAAAAGCTTTCTATGTGAACCCGGCTTGGGTCTATAGAAGCCTCCAGAACGCTTTTAAACCTATCCTGTAGCTCTACGGCAGTCCAAGTAGGTGCGGTTCCTAACTTAGCGTCTATAGCCCGTATAAGAGCACCATCACCAGCAGCAGGCTCAAGCCAGTTGCCGTCCTTGATAGGAAGAACATCTAATAGACGATCAACACACCAACCGGGAGTTGGATAATAATCGTTCTCTATACGCTTTTTAGAATTTTTCTTTGTTGCTGACATAATCAAGGATTTAATAACATACCTGCTCTGCATAAAACCCATGCATCACAAAGATCCTCATTAACTTTATCATATATCATTTGCCCTTTAAACTGTCCAGTCTTTGCTTCACGGATTATCCATGGAAAATTGGGATTTAAAGTTCTTACAATAAGAAATACCTTATCCTTTGTGGATGAAGTTTTATCTTTATAATCTATCTTAATGTTAAGTTTAGAGCGTGCAGAGCGAACATTAACCATAATAGGTTTAACACCAAATAACTGATAGACCATATAAGAAAGAATACCATTGAAACGTCCTAACGTCATTATTGTGTCAGCAGAAGAAAATCCTGGTGTAAACTTTTTGGCGGCTTCTTCAATATAAATCCTTCTTACCTTCCATGATGGATCAATCCAGTCTGAAAGGAAGTTATCTGCCTTCTCATATTCATCTTCAAACTTAACAAGCTTCTTATGAGTAAGCTTTACAAGCTCCCCGGTCTTGCTATCTAACACACATATGCCAACTACAGATGTGGATATATCAAGTGACAAATCTACTAATCTTTTTTCTCCTGCTGTTTCTCCAGAAGAAGAAACCGGGCTCGGATCGGGAATATTATTGTCTCCGTCCAAAACTCGTAGGTTGTCTTCCTTCCCTTTTTTGTTAAGCTTTCGCACCATCTTCTTGCCGCCTCTGCTTTCTTTACTACCGTATTATTATTTAACGCAGAGTTTCTTTTGACTTCAATAATCTTCTGAGAGCCGTCAGCGTAGTTAACAACAAAATCCGGTATATAAAATCTAACCCTACCAGACCTTGCATTTGATGTATAAGCTATTTTATATGGCTCATAATCATATGATACTATCTGAGGATCTTCATCAAAATGTTTGCAAACATATAACTCCCATGAGGACCGATATTGAATAGGTCTTGGACATTTAGGAGAATTATGTGTCCCGGTAATATAATGAGATTGTCTCTTACCCTTACGGGTCTTTGCTCTCGGTTTCTTACGTGTTTTCTTAACAGTTGTTTTACTCATAATACCAATTAGATGATAAGTGGAACCCTACCAATTAGAAGAGGCTATGGGGGTATTATAGGTGGGTATCGGTTAATAGTCCATTTTTATGCGAAAAACAAACTTATCGCCGGAGCGTTTAAGGACCGGTTGAGCTATAGAAGTTCTACCAATAACATTTAGATTATCATCATGAAGGAGAACATTAGATATGAACACGTATCTCTTATCGGTTTCATTAGCTAGATCATCAAGTTCACCATTTTGGAACTGAGCATAGCTTGATGTTATAAGCTGCATAGGACGTGCATAACCATTGACGGTTAAGACGTGAACGTTCTGTATACCTTGGAATTCACATTGGAATTGATTAAGACCAAAGAAGTAGAGTTGTGGGACTTTAAGAAGCACGATACCTTCATTATAGAATATATTGCCAATAGAAGACCATGTTGCATGTTCGCCGGAAGCATCGGCACGATAGAGATTACCATAACCATCATCTTTAATGGTTATACTTATACTGCCGCTGATAGAACCGCTTAGATTGTCATCTGTGATGACAAAAGTTCCTGGCTTGATTTGCAGACCATAATACATGTTGCTTATATCAAAGAATACAACTTGATTACTGGTGCCATCTCGGGTTCTATCGTAGACAGCCAAGTCACTTCCAGGTCTTGTTCCATTAGCAAAATTATCCGGATTGTTTCCGCCCTGAAGTGCGACTGAGATATCATTATCATCATCACTATCAATTACCAATCCTGGATATGAGCCAGTAATCATATCTCTTAGGGAAACATAACCAAGAACTGGAGTTTTATTGTCGTCAACAAATTTACTTCCACTATAAGTTGACAATATATCAAAATTAGGATAGAAGTTGCCATTATCATTTGGTAATATTGTATATAGCCGTTTAATATTTGAGCCGGTATTATATAACAAATCATTTGCTGATATAGCGGTATTAAGTGTTGTTGTATATAGGGAAGCAGAAAGATCCCATAATCTAGGATTTCGTCCTGTAACAAAATCTCTAACATAGTTTTCTAGATTGATATAATGACCGCCACAACCAAAAGCCATAGTAATATTAAATGGATCTATAGTAGTTCCATCTGTTGAGAAGAATGGAGTTTCAAATATCCCTCCATCATTATTAACAACTTGACGATATGGACTTTCTTGTGTAAAAAATGGCGGCAAATAGAACTTTAAACTAGCAGAACTAACGTTAGGCAAACCGGTTGCGTTTAAGGCTGTTATCTGATTATTATTCAAATAACTGTTATATAGTTTAAGTTCATGTATTTCTGCTTTCAATGGATAATTGAAAGCATAAAGAGTTGGAGCATCTTGTGCTGTGCTGTTTTCTAGTTCATATAATCCTTCCTTAAGAGAAGGATTTGTGGCGAAAAACCAAGAAGTTTTTGTTGGTATAGTATTATTCGGTCCTTGAAAATAATTCCCAACACAGAGTATATCTTGAGCCATTGAAGCCGAACCAGCATCAATACTTGATGTTATAACAATATATCCTCCATTCTCACCATTAATAACAAATGATCCGGAACCAAAATTATAATTTGGGCCGCCCCATCTGATCGTTACATGATGCCACTTATTAGCTTCTAAAGAATTGTCGTTAGAAAAAAATGTAAAAGGCGTTCCTGTGGTAACTAGGTCAGGAGCTATATCAGCAGAACTGGAAAGCTGTAGCAATATTCTAAAACCATCTACAGCACCATTAATGTCTCGGGAAGAACCTGAACATAAGCTTATTGCAAATGCACTTGACATATGCAGTATGGTTCCTGGATTATATATCGTTTCCTGATAAGGACTAAGTTTTGGTTTAATCCAGAAATCAAATGAGAAAGATCCAGAGAAACTATAATCTCTATATGTAGGAGTAGTAGTGCTAACCGGATTTGGATATATCAGGACGCTTCCAGTTGGAACATTACTAGCAGAATAAAAATTTAAACAATGATAGTTTGTATAGCTGTAATGTGCATTAGGATATGTTGCCCGATAATAAGGCATTAATGTATTAATGGTGACAAGTTTACGTAAAGTATTTGAATTGAAACGGAACGGCGGCTCAAATCGGATAATTTCTAAACGTTGATATTGCTTAGGAGATACCGGTGTTTCTTGAACCCCAGTCATATATGCCAATATCTCTGAAGTTATATTTGTAGACCCAGTAGAAGTAGTTATTGCATTTAATCTAAGTTGATTTAAATCATAATCTGAGAAATATGATTTAGTATAATAGTTGAGAGGATAGGGCTCTTTTTGAAATGTTGAACGCCGAGGAAAAAGATAAAGGGAGCCGGTTACACCATCTGTTGAGGAGCTTATATAAGTTCTCCTTGGATTGGTTTCAATTGTAAACGTCTCAAAATCATCTGGTGTTACTCGTTGTATTGACATATTGCATAGTCGTTCTAATCAGAAATCAAGTCTAACCTTAAAAGTTAAATCTCTCTCAGAATCTTTAAGGACCGGACGAGACAACTTAGCTACTCCTAACAGATTGTTATTATCATCATATAGACCAATAGAGGTAACAAAAGTAAATGATTCTTGATCTAACTCTTCACCTTCATCAATAACAACAATTCTGTTATTATCATCTGTAAATGTTGGATTTGAAGAGTAGTTGAATGAATCTGGGTTAGCACGGCAGAAGAATATTGTGCTATTGATGTTTGTTACGTTCTGGAACGTCATCGTAGTTTCGTTGGATGCGGTAAAACGGGTGCTGCACAAATGATCTACGAAATCATCAACAGAAGCTGAAGTTGCAAATCTGCAAAGACTTGCAGAAACTTGAGCAATACCAGATGTGTTAGTAACACAATCTATAGAACCAGATATATCTTGAGCTTGATCAAAGCTTCTTGACATATCAAGAACAAGAATGCCACGATCTAGGAACAATAACCCATATGGATTTGTTGTTACTGCGGAGTCTACAACAACAGCGGCTTCTCCACCAACTTCAAAAAACTTATTTGTGCTTGAATTAATATCCGTCAATATAGCAGCAGTATTTCCGACTACTTTAAAGTTTGGGTCATCATTTGATGCGCTTGTAAAGAAGCGCATAGCAAACGTTTCTCTTTTAACTTTATCACGTGCAAACAAACGTTTGAAGCAGATGAATATTGCCTCTTTAATCTCAATAGTATTATTAGAATTTGGGGCTGTTGCAGTAAATGTAGCAGTTTCATCACCAAGCAATTGACGAGCAAATAGACGATATATATCAAGCTTTTCTCTCATCATGAGGGTATCGGAACCGAATATATATTTTCCATTAGCATCGATTGCTGGAGCAAGTTCTGTTATTAGTTCAGAACCGGTTGCAAATCCGTAAGTGATATCAAATACAGGATTTGCAGTTTGAAGAGTAAAATCTTGATCATAGATAGTTTGGAACAATGAAGAAGTTACACCTGGTCCTAAGCCGCCAGTTACGAATACTTGATATTCTCTTCTTGTAGCGGAAGATGAAACGTCGGAACCGATGATATCAACCAATTGGTTCAAATAAGAAGTTGTTGCTCTTATATCTTGATTGTCAAAAGCTTGGAAAGTTGCCATTGTTTATTACCTTATTTCGATCAGAATTTTTGAATTGCTACTAACAAATCGATAGTAGCACCAGACTGTAAGCCAGTAACTTTTACATATGTGTTAATGGTTGTTTTTGTTGATGTTCCATTTACGGCGCCGTAAATTTGGAATTGACTATCCGTAATAGTTCTTGTTCTCAAGCTAAAAGTCAATACAGAGCCATTAGTATCTGATGCTTGTCCAGCAACTGAAGATATTAGATAACTAGAGGTTTGGTTTTGAGATTCAGTATATTCCGGAGTTTCGCCAACAATATCTAGGAATTGAGAGTTAAGTTGCACCATATATGTAGCGTCAACAAGTTCGCTACTAACATTTAATGGATCGCTAAAGACTTGTTGTATTTGAATATTAGCAGGAATTTTATTTGCTGAATTTATTGATATTGTCTTGGGGCCGCCGACTAGTTCTATTGTTGGCAAGAAAACCAGATTAGGATCTGAAACAGATACGCAACGATACTTTTGTGCTAGGGAACCATTTGTAAGAGCTTCAAAGATTGGCGTATTCTTTTCAATCTTTTCTTTTCCTACTGTTCGACCATATTTTTGAATAATACCGTAATCTACTTCATCATCACCGAGAGCAAATTTAGAGATTTTAAAACTTTGATTGTTTTGAGATAAGAATTTTCTTCCCGTATCTGTTAATACAGCATCTAATATTATATTGTTTGTATCGCCTTGTAAAAATCCCATTTTTAAACTCCGAAATTCTATGCTTTATATTATATATAGTCCAATTTTATTTTGGAACGCCTAGATAGCTGACATTATCAAAAGACAATGGTTTAATATTATTGTTAACTGAAATAGTTGAATTGTTTGATATATTATTTGGACCAGGTTTATCAGTCTCATTTCTTGTGTCAACTAATCTGATATCGATTGTCTGTTCAGTCTCTAAATCAATATTGATCATTTGAAACACATATTTTGAATTAATATCTGTTTTAAGTAGCTGCAAGTCTGTAGGTGGTGAACCTTTACTTGTTACCTTTAAATATTCCGGATTGAAATAAACGGTCATTTTTTTAGTTCCGCTTGTTCTAATGGAATCTACAAATGCATCTTTTTGTATAAAGAAGTTTGGATATGCTTTTGGAGCGCCTTCTTTCGAAATAGACTCAGTTATTATTTTATTTGCGAATTTATCAAACGTAATTTTAAATTGAACAGAATAGTTCGAGCTATAACCATGAGCATCGATACATGCTACAGCATATATTGCCGTATCTTCTCGTTTGAACTCTTCATCATAATAATACTTTTTAGGTAAGGCGGTTCCGTTTGCAAATCTTAAGTTTTCAACCAAATTTTGATCAACAAAATTTTCGCTCATATCGGCTATTGTCAAAGGAGTTTGACTGTCATTAAAGTCATACATTTTTAACAATTGATATGGTTCATTAATTCCTCTACGTTTAAATATTTGAAAATATTTAACATCTCTTTGAGAATTGACAGGAATATTCCATGTTAACATCGGCAAATCCCGCTGATAATCCCATATTATTTGGAAATCTGCTGGAGGTGGCGGAGGCATATATTCTTTACATTGAATGTAAACTTCTGGGGATCTCTGGGATGCAACTATATACTTGCTCGTTCCAAACTCAATACTATTATCTGTTATATTATATGTTGGCAATTCAAGCAAGAATACTGATTTAACTGTATAACCATATTGAGCGCCATATTTGACATTATAATCTACGCATTCGGATACATTAGGATTATCAATTACGATAGGATCCTTTGTTATAGGTTGACCATCTACCGGGTATTCTTTCTTTTCTATAATGTAACCAATTACTTGATAATTTATCTTATATGTTCCGTTTGGTATATTTCGATTATAGCTGATATAATTTGGTAAGTTGAGTTGGTAGTCAACAGAGTCTATAACTGAGTTAGGTCTAGCAGCTATTGTATTTTCTTGGACTATTTTAGCCATGCCTAAACTAGCATATGTTTCATCACCAAATATATTTTCTGGCTGCTGAACACTTGACTTAAGCAATGTGGCAATCCTTTTATTATTGAAGAAAGCCTTTGTTTTAACATTTCTTAATTCATCGATGATTGAATTAACGATATTTTCTTTAGTATTATTTCCGGTATATTTGACACCATTTTTCTCCAGATTCATGAAAGCTTCAGTAAGAAACGTTCCATCGATATTTTCTGACGTGGCAGAATTTAGTAGCCTAATCATATCCATCTGGGACATATTGGTTGTATTAACGTTAAGCTGTGTGAGGATAGTGTTGATTGCTTTTGATATGGCGTAATTAATTTTCCCATCAGCGCCATTATCTTTGAACATTATACTGGTAAAGAAATCAGAAGAAAGTGTTTCTTCATCAATTACTTTGTTAAGATTATCAGTTATTGATATGGATCCAATCCAATCTGGTCTGTTACCAATTGCAATTGCTTTCCAAGAAAGATTGTTATATCTTGGAACAAATCTTTGAATCTTACGTTTCAGTTGTTGTCTCTGAGAAGTATTTGTATAAGTCTTTAAATCGTTTTGCAATTTATTAGGAGTTGAACCCAAAGGATTTTCATTCTTATATTCGTCCGGCAAAAAGAAATTATATACAAATTCTGCTGTTGGTAATGGTATTTCACCAGGGGCATCTAGTATTACTACTCTATTTGAAGGATAAGATTTTGTCATTATTATCTCCTTCTAACCAAGGAGTTATTGTTCTGAGCCGGTATATTACCTAAGCTTGGACCATTACGCATTAATGGTGATTTAATTATGTTTGTTACGCTTTTTGGAGGAATCAAAGCTTTAAAGGAACCCGCAATAGTCGCTATTTGATCCGAGACTTTTCTTTGATCTGCCACAGTTTCAACTTGAACAAATATATCCTTAACTATAAAATCTTCTGGTTTTCCATCTCTAATATAATATTTCGGCTGATTAGGATTCTTGTTATCAAATACCATATTATCTCTATATAGATCAAAATTAATATCCGGATTATATATTTTTGTTCTCTGTATATCAATCTCCATAAAATATGTTTGAACCGGAACATAAAAGATACGATCATATAGTTTTGGTGTTAATACACGATTAACTACTTCGTTCGTATTCATAACAAGGCTACCATATGTAAACAAACGGAAATAGTCTTTCACTTCATCCACAACGTTTGGATCTGCAATAACTTCTCCAGTTGTCTTAAGACTTGCTGGTGCCGGAAGATTGATTCTCTTAAGATATTCAACTAAGATCGATCTCATTCTAGAATTTAATATTCTTTCCGGGCTTTCAGGGAAAGTAAATGTATCTTCAGTTGGTTTAACGCCTGTAAATAAACTCATATATAGTCCAAACAGGTAGCTATTGGTATGATTAATGTAAAGTTGCATAAACTGCAAATCATTTAAAAAACCATACTTTGGATCTTTACGTAACGTTGAAAGATCAATTGTTACAGGATTAAATGGATTGTCAAAATCTGTTAACATTAATCTATTCAATATTGCCAAATAACCTTCACCCTCTTGCGGCTGAACATCAATTATGTTTTTCTTCGTAAGGAAAAGACTGGTATCAAATATATACTTTGTTGGTTTAAACACCAATTCTGGATATTTAGCATTTCGTGCAAAAACATTGATATAGATCAAATCGCTCTGTCTATCTTTAAATGTTGCGTTATTTATATCTCCCTTATTGATTCTATCAGATAACGCCTTTGTAAATCCAGTAGGAATGCCGATGCTTAAAACTTTGAAATTTCTTTTTATTGTTTCCTCGCCAAACTCATTTCCTGGCACATAGTTCTTCATCATCTTTTCTAGAATAGAATATTCTTGAGGAAGAACTGCATCCGAAACAATAAGTTCTATCTCCTTGGTCTGCGTAGTTTGTTGACCAGAACTATTAGCAGAAACAAAATTTAGAGGAACAGCCGTTTTCTGCTTAATATCTTCAAATGTTTGAGCAGATATACGTAGCTGAGATTTGTTTTTGACTAAGTTAAGATTTGGTATTGGATTTGTAGCCAAGAATGTCTTAAGAGTTGTTTGATTGAAAAATTGCTTAACCTTATTGAGACTCGAATTAAGGTTGTTTCCAATAACTTCAAATATTCCTAATATGTCAGCCATATCCGAATACTCTTTATCAATCTTTTTCTTGTTATCTTCTAAGGATATAAAATATTCATTGTTTTGACGTTCAGCTTGCGCTTCGTCTTCTTTGTAATCTTTCGTTAGAATACCTATAGCTTTTTGAACCAACGCTGTGTTGGTAAGATCGATGTTCAGAGAATAAAAAGTTAATACTCCTGTTTTTGTTTCTGTTGTAGTTGTTGTGGTTGCTGCAAAAATAGCATCTACACTATCAGTATACTCAGAACTATCTCCATCACGATCTACTCTAATATTTCCGCCATTTATTTGCCTAACTTCTTCTGTAGTGACAACGGAACCAAACACATCTTGACTAGATTTATTGATATCAATAAATGAATATTTTTTTGTATATTGGCAAAATATCTCAAACAACATGAAAAGTTGAGTTGAAGTGCTTATAGAATTAAACCTGGTTCTACCTGAGTTGTCTGGCAACAATTGAACATTTGCTCCATTTATTTGAGACGACTTAAAGATATCGTTTGCTAGACTTACGTATTGATATATTAAATTTACGTTACCAATTGTTCCTTGTCCTAAAGCCGCTCTTTCCAAAACGCTTGGAATATCTGTTTCGCTTATTATAACAGATATCTTTTTCCCACCGCCAAAGCTAACTACAGAATTATTTGTCGAACCGGTTCTTATTTTTTTATATGCAGTAGCTATTAATACGGACATTGTTTTTAAATGTGTTAATAACTGACTGCCGTCAATTGTTGATGCATTCAAATTTTCAATCGCCGCTGATGTTCCTCCTAATAAAGTTGCAAAAAGAGCAGCTACATTTGTTGCACCGCCGTCAATTTTTGTAATATTGTCAATTTCATTTCTAGCCAATATATTAAAAATGCTAGTAGTTTCACTTGGAATATTTCGTATTAAACCAGCGAGCAAACAATATTGAAATAACAGTTTTTTAAGTTCTAGATTTTCACTAGCAGCATTAAATATATTCATTATTAATGCTTGTTCCAGAGTTACTTGCAATATTGCTGGATCTGGAACGTTTAGTTCGTTAATCTTGCGATTTAATTCTTCGATCCTTTGTTCGAGTGCTTTTATAATTGGAGGATTTTTGATTTTATCAATTTCACGGTTAAGGTCATCCGGATGCGGTCGATAAGGTCCGTAGGAATCTGCATTAGCCACATCCATAATATTAGTTAGTCTAATATCTCCTACCGGTATTTTTTCTCTTTCCTCTTTCAATTTTTCTTCAAGTTGTTTTCTAGATTGTTGTAGTGCTAGTTTTTGTGCATATGATGCTGGATCAAATCGTGCTGCAACTTCTTCCTCTTGAGGAGTGACCTTATCAAAAGCCGTATAGAAACACTCAAGGATCCTTCTATTGAGCTTACTTGGAGTTATATATTGATTTGTAGTTCCAGGAACCGGAATTCCTAGTAACGCTTTTATGGCAGATATTCCGGCTGTCATAACTTTCAAATAGTTCGAGATATAAGCTTCATATGCGCTAATATCCCAGTTGTTTCCTGCCGGATTTATAATCTGTTCTGTATAGTAATTTTGACCAGGAATCCATGATATATTTGTATTCATTGGATCATCAATGAATTTGTTTTCAAAAACTAGAACGTTATTGTCTCTTGTTAGACTATAGAAAGGTAACGCTGATAATCCATTTTTATTGATTGGTAATTGCAATATTGTATTTGGAACGTCTCCTATGATAGAAGGAAATGGATTGTCAGATTTTTGAATATTGAATGGCTTAAACACAGAATCATTTTTAGTATTACCTAAGTTGCTTGAAACGATATATTCTTTAGCTAAGATATAAGTTAGTAATTTAATTTTAGAATCAACTTCTGGTGGGAGAGAGTTAAGAAAACTTTGAAATGTTTCCGGAGCTGCTGCATTTAATACTGAATTATTTTGAGAAGTGAAATTATTGATATCAAACTTATAACCAACAACTTCTTCACTACGATTAATATTAATTGGGCTTAAATCAGAGGACCGCCCAATTATAACTTGATCTAAAAACTTCGAAGAATAATTTTTAAGTCGTATGCTAAGTTCGAACATCAACTGAAGTAATAGTTTTGTTTCAGAAAAAGCATCATATTGAACAGTTTGATATCCTAAATTTTCTATATAGAATTTTTTTAAAGGAGTAACTAATGTTCCATCGTTTGTTTTAAAACTATCATCTCCTATCATTCTGATCTCAAAAGAGTTCTTAATAATATCGATATTGTCGATGATATTTTTAAAAAACATCAATGCATTTTGCACATAAGTTATTTCTTTTAAATAATCGGTTCGTATTGAGTCAAAAACTGTATCTTGCTTTAGAACGTTTTTTATCTGTTTTATAGTGGAAATTAAAGTTTCTTGTCTGAGTTGTTTTGTTTGATATTGGAACTTTACAAACATTCCACTATCGGTATATAACCGTTCTAGAATTGAGTTGGTATTTGTTGGCTTGGTTTGTTTTTTCCAAATTGGTGCCAAATCCAACATCGATATAATCTCCGGTCTAAGATCGAGGGCAGAAATACCAGCATTGCTTACAATTTGTGAAGTTCCATTTGAGACTGTCGATACCCCTGTGTTAATAGAATCTGTATTAAGCTTATTTATTGTGCTTTGTAATGGCGGGGAATATGAAATAAGAGACGGTAGTTTCCTATTGGATACAAAAGGCTTCTGGTTTAATAATTGCAAAAGTGCTTTTTTATTAACTTGATTTATAACGTATTGAACATTTGGTGGAGCAACATATGTATAGTTCTTGTTATTAGGTTTCTGTTGAGGATTAACGACAGCAAACGTTACAGGAACAGTCTCGTTCATATCAGAAGATATGCTGTTTCCATTGTTTTGTTGTGCCGGCTCGGTTGTAATTCCGCCGTCATTTGCTGTATTATTTCTTATATTAAGTGACATATGAGCTATATTAAATATGATTACATCAAAATTGTATTAGAACGAGTTGGTGGTCCTTCTGTATCATCATAGTATATTGGTATTAAAGTATAGGTTACTAGTCCTTTTTCATTATTGTTAAAAGTATCTAGATATAACATTTGGTTATCATTAGCATTAGGTAAGCAATGTGCGGCTCCAACTATAGTTTTTGTTCCTAATATGTCTCTAACAACAACAAAATGATCAATTTTTCTTCGACTTCCACTTATGCCCCATTTTAACAAACATCTCTGAGGGCCAAAAGATATTACTTGTAAATTTGTGACAGTTGGCAAATCACTTACTACTTTAACAGTAACTTCTTTTATATCTACAACTTCTCCAAATTCAAATGAAGGCAGTTTACGAGGATAACTACGAATTATGGAATCATCACTATACAACGTGCCATTACGGAAGGTTACAGGTTGTCGCCATTCATACGGATATAAAACATAGCTTTTATTAATAGATTTAATACTTTGTTTTTTAATTTTGTTGACAGTTCGTTGAATGGTAGGGAATAGAGTCTCAGGATTTCTTAAGAAAGTTATAATCTTATAAGAATATTCTACGCCTTCAGATATTGACGTTATTCCTTTAGCTAAACCTTGTTGTCTATCAGAGAAATTGTTATCAGTTATAACTCCAAAATCTTCTAGTTCACCGGTTGCCATGTTCAGTCTTAAAACTTTATATGCAAACAGTCTGCCTAAAAATTCTTTATTTTCTACGATTTGATCATTATATTCAGATAATAGCCCTTGTTTTGTAATCAGGTCTTTAATATCTTCGTATTGATTTTTATTATAAGAGTATGAAATATTAAAAGTAACATCAGGGAAGCCATCGATATACGTGCCGGTCTTAATATTTGTTATATTGCAAGCGGCGACATTTTTTTCAATAGGTCTGAATTCCACCGCCATTACGTTACGACTCATTTGTTCTAAGCCGTCAGAATATATAAAGCCAACCTTGTATTCGTAAACGTTATACTTTTTAACACCAGTATCAACTAAACGAAATGGCAAACTACTTGAAGGCTGGATTCTAGAAATGCCACCAATTCTTCTAAAGAATGTTTCATTAATTGTAGTATTTCTTCGATAATAATACACAGCAACAACGTCCGCTGGAAAGTTATTAGCCTTCATTATAATACAATCATTATCTATGGCGTAATCAAGAGAGCAATAATTCTGCCTTGTTGAAAGCTTTTTAGGTAAAGGTATATTGTTTCCATTTTTGTTAATAGAAGAATTGCTTACTAATACTGTAGCAAATACTGAAGCTGCTTTTTTGTCCTTGTCATAAGGAACAAAACGATATATCACATCTGAGCTAGTCAAAACGTTATCTATAAACGTTTTAGCATTATCTCCCGACTTAATAGTGATATCTGTTAATTTGACATAATTTGCGAAAGGTATGTTATCCTGAGCAAATAATGTCCGACGATAAACGGAGACTCCATGAGCATATGGATCTACTTGTTCAACTATAAAAGTTGGTTTAGCAATTCCAGTATTTGCTTTCTTAGTTACAAAAGGGGGTTTTGTAATATATGTGTTGTTGATATTTGTGTTATGTGGCACAAATACTTCAAACTTTTGAACTCTATGATCATATATGTCGAATAGTTCGAAGACTAGTTTGAAATCACTTTGACCTACTATGCCTATAGGAATAAAAATTCGATCACTAACTACGATGGTATCTGTAGCGATTTTTTTGATCTCAGTTAGATAAGTTTTTTGTGGAGCATCTTTTGGACTATTAGTTACAGTTTTAGATAAAAAAGCTGTTACTAGCTGTTTTGCTTTTGCATTTGATTGCAGTATAGGATTCTGAGTAAAAGCTCTAGAGGGGATGAGTCCAGAATATGCTTTAGAAGTAGGCACCATTGCATTTGTTCCGGTATTATATAAACTTGCCGGATCGATCTTTTTCTTTGTTTTTAGATTGGATCTTTCTTTTCTTAAGTTAAATGGCAATGGCGATATGTAAGTGTTTAAATTTACATTTGCATTTAGATTTTGATTTGAAGAGTTAACTCTTCTGTTAAGAGTGTTTGATTGATCTACTTCTACATTAACATATGTTTTTGTATATAGGGTGGCGCTATCAATAGTTTTAGGATCAAAATACCTGGCTAGATTTTTAGCTACAGAAAAAGGATATTGATTCTTTACTTGAGAAGCCGCCTTGTATATGTTGACTTGTTGAAGTAAATTTTCAGTTATTTGTTCAACATTAAAGCCTTTGATAAGTTGCGGCTTCGTAGTATTGTTTCCTAATTGTGTTTGAATGCTTATCAATAACTTCGTAGCGTTTAGTTGATTAGCTAGCTTAGGATTAAATCCATATTGCAAGCCATAAACGATTAAGTTACCAGCGGTGCTAATCAAGTTTAGATTTACAGCATCTTCTTTAAGAACAGATACTAACGGGAAATCTTTGTTTAAAACTGGTAATACCATCACATCTCCCAAACTAAGGTAAACATATTGACGAATGTTGGCGTATTATCGCTGTCTATAAATACTTTTCCAACGAAAAATACATGACGTGCTATTCCATTTTGATCTGGAGGGAATATGCCATAATCAATCACGTCAAGCTTTTTCAAACCGTCTGAATAAACTTCAAAAAACTGCCCCAATATATTATTTTGTCTAGAAGTTTCTATGAAGTCAACCTCACGACTAAACCCATTAGCATATGAGCCGCTTAACTCTAAAGCAAGAGATTCATAAGTTCCATATCCGTTTTGATTTAGATTTTTATATGTGCCTAAAACTATAGAATTAGTTGAACCCATCTTTGGTTTATTAATAGGAGGCAGATATTGAAAATTTGGAACATGTGACAATCTTTTGTCAAAGAATATGCTTTCAACATTATCAATATCAATCTCTTGTATATCGGAATTTGGGATTGGCTTTGTGTCAGATATTTTAAATGTCAAACTTTTGTTATCGATTATAAATTCGTTAAAGTTAATATCTAATGGATCTGGACTGCTTAACAAAGATAAGTTTTCGAAATTTTTAAGAGAAGAACTTAATAGTGTTGTAGCTAATGAAGCAAATTGAGAGCCGCTTATAAATGGTGCTTCAAATCTTGTAGAACCGGTTAATACAGGAAATACCTTTCCAGCTCTAACTTTATAACCAGAGTCTCCATCTACAAAGTTAGCCAATAGATTACCGCTATCATCAGTTTCAAATACAATGGCATCCTGGGGCAGATTACCGGCTTCAAATGTTATACGTGAGGTAAAGTCTAGTCCACCAGATACAAGCGTGTCTAGGGCGTATATAGCGCCAGCATCGCTAAAGGAAAGATACTCCACCTTCATCTTTCCGGTAGCAGCTTGGCGTCTACCTTCTGTTGTGATGACGGTATCTAATACACGTGTTCTAGGATCTAATAAGCCGGCCATTGTTAATCCTCATTTGGTCTATCAAAGAATGGTTGTCCACTCCGATAGTATATGTCATAAATACCACTATCATAAGGATTATATGCAGGATTTGTTGCAGTTAGATAATCAATAGATGCTGAGTATATTGCACTTGAAGATACAAACGTAACTTGAATTGGTCCATCTACAGTTGTTTTAACTTTTTGTCCTAATTTTGGATTTGCGGTTGGATTAACTTGTTCAAATTGAATATATCTTGTAAATGGTCTTTGTTCCAATATATCACGGAATTGTCCAAATTTTCCACGTCTAAAATAAACTTTTGATTGTGTTTGTAAACCACTCCAAAGACCATAACGCCATCCACGTAATATTGGAGAATGCATACGCAACTGTCCTACTTCGTAGCTGCCATTTGTTCTATTTGAATAAAGATCATAATATGAGAAATTCTTAAATCCTACTAATTTATTACGTTTACCTATGCCAGTAAATTTTTCTCCTCTAATTGTATCAGAAAGATCCAAATCCAAACCATCTCCAAAACCAAAGAAAACTTTATATATATCTGAATTTTTTGGCTTTATTAGATTAGCACCTGACATAAAGTATCTCATTGGTTCACGTGTTGAACCATTTTTTCCCTGAGAATCAAACCAAGCATGTTCTGCATCGGAAACTTTAAGAAACAAGTTGGTTTTAGTTAATTGTGAAGCAGGATACATATCCAATACATCTGCAATACTTTCTCCAACCCAAGTAAAATACTGATTAATATCCCATGATGTTAAACCGCTAGGAAGAGGCAAACCAGCCTTTGCAGCCAACAAAGTCAATGCGGGAATATTAATTAATTCAGTAGGACCAATTCCCCTATTAAATCTACGTATTGGATCTTTTTTGGGAATATTAGCGTCCGCAGAACCGATCGATGAGGCGGATGAGCCCCCCCAAATATTGTAAGATCGATTAGATGATTCAATTCTTGGGTATTGATAAGGATTGTTCAATTCGATAGCTGGTTTGTCAGATTCAAATCTAGTCCAACTGTCATATGGAAGCTCTGATACAAACGTTTCTCCATCCTCTCCAACAGCAATTGCAATATAATTCCCTACAATCGCCAATTTCTCAAGACGTATCGAAACAAATCTACCTTTATAATTTGTTCCATCTGAATACTTTGGAACAATCGTTGGAATATTCCAAGTAACTTCATAATCTTTTCCGGAACCAAAAGGACCAAAAGACTTATCATTTGTTGTTATTGTTGTTGAATCAAAAGGAGTAGGACCATTAACGGTTCCTTTTGCTATAAATCCATCTTCTCCGGCTACTAATATGCAACCATTTATTGGATCATAATCACAACTATATAATCCAACACCATCTGGAATAACAGAAGGATCTGTAATATCAAACCAAGTATCTGAATTTCTTTCTGACTCTAAAGCTTGAGCTCGATAATATCCCAAGTATGGAGGTCCAGAACTTATTAATACTTTCGACTTACGATCTGGATTAAATCCTGGCGTATTTGTCTCATTTGAGCCTGAAAATCCAACTACTATATATCTAACTGCGCCTTTTTCTTGATCAGAAGGAAATATTTCCGATGAGCCTGAGATTGGTGGACCAGCAACAATATCAACCCACGTATAATCGGGCAAAGAAGCTGAAGTGGCTTGACTAGCATACCATACATCCCCTTGCCCATCAGAAACTAATATTGCTCCTCGAAAATTTCCTCCCGTGCCCGGCGTGGCATTACCTCTTCCAACAGCTATAGTTTTCCAATTTGCTTCTGTTAAAATATCAGTCCATAAGCTATCAGAAACGCTGAACAATCCAGTAGCAGGATTACCATTATTAAATCTGCCTGTTAAAGTATTTGCGGATTCTACAGCATAACAAAAATTATTACTATATTCAACGTTGGTCGGCGCCGTATCGGTTGGCCATTTAGTTCCGACACTAGATGGCTTAGTCCATTGATCTCTGGAAAGATAACCATTAGTATTTGTCGCTCTAATTATTCCTGGGGTTTCCGTATCTTGGACCAAGATCCATCTATATGGAATATCTGGATAAGAATCTTGATCATGATTTAATATTCCCCCAAGTATTCTGTAGAAAGAAGGACTAGGAACACCAAAACCTCCATATCCAGAAACTTGCAAGGGCAAATCAGTTGCATATCCAGCCGGCCTCCTACTCGCTATTTTCTCCCAATTTAAATTATGTGGATCACTACTTTGCAATATTGTGCCTCCTTCACCGAAAGCAGCAACGCAACGTTCGTAAGTTTTAGGACTTAACGTTCCAGTTAAGAAGTAATGAACTCCATATAAAGAATTATAAGATTTTAAAAACCTATGTTCTCCATTTGTATTGGTTATATCACGACACCAAATTTGTGACCATTCCGAAAAAAATCGATGATCGTTCATAGCTCCTAATAATCCAGAGCCGCTTAATTCTTTTGTTAGTGCAATATGCAGAGAGCCTATTTCTATGCTGTCTTGTATTGCAGTAACAGTATCGCCCTTCAAATCTTGTGTAATGGTTATAGGTTCCGGATATCTACTGTTAATATTATAAAGCTTATTAATATCTTTATATTTTGATTTGAAAGGATAAGGGCTTGATAGCCAAACAAGATCAGCGAAAGCTTTAGTATTTAAGCTTTGAGAAACCGGTTCATATATATCTTCAGCATATGAAGAGAATTCTCCACTAGCAACTCCTGGATATATAATATTGACTGAACGATCTGATTGCGAGGGTCTACTCAGGTAGAAACTAGACGATATTTGATTTGCATACGTATATAATGAAGACGTATTGTTAAAACGTCCAAAATTTAGGGGAACTGAAAGATATGTTCCAGCTTGCGATGCCGAAACGTTAAAATTCATATATGGAAACGTATAACCATCTCTTTTTATGATACTTGGTGGAGCTGGTGGAAAAGAGTCAAATATATTCTCAGAAGAGAAATAAGGCACGGCTATATTTTTCTGTTGTCCTTTTGGCCATGAGCCAGAAACATAATCTAAACGATCATTGAATCCCATTACTAGGCGATTTATATTGTCATAAACACCTAATCTATTTGATGCAATTACCAAGCCAAGGCTTTGAACTTCCCCACTTAAATACACTTCGGTAATTGGGCGTGAATAAACTATGTTGTCCGTATATGACCCAGAATAGGTTGCATAAGGTTCGGTTTCAAATTGATCAAAGATAGGCATATTATTCTATGACCTCGTGAATTGTTTCTGATGACAATAGCTGATTGGTTCCATCATTGTATTCTCTATTTTCTCTGATATAAGAACCATATAGAATTAATTTAGCAGGATAATTTTCGGTAACTGTTTCGTGTATTGTAAATACACTTTCACTACCAGGAATGTTTAGTCCAACATATGTTACTGGAAATGAAGATATGGGCATCTGACATCCTAATATTAATTTATCATTTGGATTCAAGATATATGGGTTTATTCTAAATTTTTCAGACGGATAAACCGGTTTAAAATCTATAGAAGAATATAATATTGAAGTAATATTAGGCTCTAGATTCTCTGAAGCAAATAAATCATTCACTAAACCACGTGTTGTAGGTTGAATAACAGATAATCCATTGCGATATCCGTTGTAGCCTAATAATTTATAAGTTGGACCAGCCGATTCTAGCTCTAAAAAGTTTCCTCCAAAACTATTATTATATAGGTTTGCATCAGATAAAACTGGACTTCCCATACTCATTGAAAATATCGGTTTAATATTAAAATATTTAACCCCTTCATATGAAGGAATTTGATTTCTAATTAAAATGTCATTTGAAGTTATTGGAAGCAAATTTGCAAGGCTTGCTGTCTGTGAGCCTATCAATGGACTATAAGCTTTTAATACAATGTCTTCTAATGGTGTAAACCCGGCAACTGAAAATATTTGCGAATATCCAATAACATCACGAACTGTATCTACATACGTAGTTTTAGATGTATCATAATCATTTTTTGTCAATGCATAATCAATTGGAGTTGAGACAGTATCAGTATTAATTCCTCCAAAATTCATATAGAAATTATAGTTGTATGCTTGATTATATCTTTGATTTAAAATAAAAAAAGTTGCAACAGAAGAGGATATTATATTTGATGGTGTTGAAAATAAAGTAGAATCTAGTTTTCCCAAATCGAAAGAAACGTTTCCCATTTGCAAAATGGCTTTTTCTAAAATAAAGGGTTCTGTTATGTAATTTTTCATCTCTAACGTTTGAGAACTAGTTGCATGAAATTTTGGATGAAAAGGAAAACCAAGACCGGTGGTGCAAAATCCAATGTTCTGAATTGAATTCAATATATTGTTTGGATTTGGAAATAGACCGGATCCAAAACCAATTGGATAATATCCGAAAAAATCTTCAATACTAGATGTAACGTTTAACTCCAATCCAACTCCAATTTTTTCCCAAACGTTTGTTGTGAAATTGTAATATGCCATTGGAGAATAATCGGAACTGTTTAATCCGGTGCCAGCAACTCCAATACGTGAATTTAATTCGGTATTTGATGCAACCGGTATTGGTATTTCAATCTTGTTTTTGCTCCAAAGAGGGCTGTTAAATCCTTCGCCAACCAACGTCTCTGCACTACCTGTAGCAAAGAAAGGATTTTGAACAGGGGCTCCCTTAGCATCAGCAGCAAATTGCTGTTGATCATGAAACGGCTGCATCTCTTGTCCTGGAGAGAAATGAAAAAACGGCAAAGGATCAATTATACGAGGACGTATGCTGCCTGTTGTAACAATGCTGGCTCCTAAATCATTTGAGGAACTATTGGTTAACCATATATTTCCTACTGGAAAACCTATAGCCGGTATATAATTGTTGGAAGATGTAAAAACTACAGAATATTGGTCATTATAATCAACTTTATAGTTACCTGTGCGTCCATCTAATGAGAAGCGCACATTAGTTGGATAAGAGCCTGTAAGAGCATCATGACCACGTAATTGTAGCTTTGGAGGAACTAATCTCATTCTAGTTCTTTTCTCTTGTCTACTCATGATCCTCTGCTCCATCCCATATAAGCAATACTATCAGTTCCATATCTTGCTTGTCCAGGTCCATATACAGTATAACCTGCTGTTGCTGATTTTTGAGTATAACTTCCTCTTATATCGTCGTCTAAACCAATATCTAAATTTAATATGGCGGCTGCAAATGCTTGACCTTCTGGTGTTGAAGTTTCTATATATAATTCTTTAACAATAGAAATGATTTTTTCTCTATCATTAAAAGGATCGCCAAGTCTTAAAACAAAGTCAACGTAACCTTCTCTTATAATAGCATCTTCTATAGAGCCCGCACCGATATATTCTTGACCAGCATCTAGATATGGGTCTGGAGTTAATGGAGAACTGTATTCTATAAATTGATATACTCTATTGTTTGACTGAGGAATATCTGGAGTTGGATTTCCATCTTCTAAATTTCCTTTTGGTCTATGAGCTGGAAAGGCACCTTCAACATATGATGTAGCCGCTCTAAATGGAATCGTAAGAGGTTCCATAATAGCTTCTTGACCCTCTTGCGGACCATCATTGAAATATATTGGGAATGGATACGTGTTTATGTTGTTGGTTTGTGACTGTATATATTGAACCGGATTAAATGGAATTGTGTTATCATAATATTCTGTAGTATTTTCATACTCAGTCCAAGTTCTAGCCTCACCATATGGTAAAAACGTTCTTGGTCTTTGTAAAAGATTACCAGCCCAAAGTTTTGGTTGAGTGCCGCCATATACATGCTTTGGCAATCTCATTTCAACGCCCTGACGAACTTTGTCAAAGGCTGTAGTATCCATTCCAGAACCGGATTGATTAAAGATAGCTATAACTTCTGCCGGTTCAAATCCTATACGTATAATAGCCGGTGATGATATATTGCTATCATTATATGCACTAAATCCGCCGCCTTCAAGTCCTTCTGTCTCAATATAGGAAGTCATAGTCTATAGTATAGATATATACTGAAACAAATTTTCAATATCTCGCAAATGTTCCAACTAATAGTTGCAACAAAATACGATCTCTCAATCCAGTTCTATTGCTATCACCCAAATAAAGTTCGCTAAACAAATATTCAAACTTTGGACGTTCTAACATATGACTTTCTATTACGAAGTTAGTTCCAAAATACTTAGTTTTCTTTGGTATTAGTTGAGAAACGAAAGTTCCAATGTTTGTATCAAACCACTTGTAAAACTCAAAGAATTGTTTGAGATTAATCTTGTCTGTAAGACGATTAAAGTATACGTTTCTTAAACTCTCTAAATCCGGATAATCTGGAGAGAATACTAGCTCCGGAGCACCAAGAGCATTATCAAGTTCATCTAGAGTAGAGAAAATGTTGATAATGTCCTGATTAAGAGCTTCAACAACGCTGTATTCAATACTAAATTTGGTGCTATCTGTTGGTTGTTCACTTCTGCGTATCTCATATACCGGTGCTACTTGAGCCCAAGGAGTAGCAACAACGTTCTCGTATTGTTCAAATGAACGAATTCTCACTTTGTTTGTTGTATTTGCTTCATCAAATTTTGGAGATATAAAACTGTAATAATATCTTTCTGGATCAATAACTTGAGCAGCTTGTGGGAAAAGAGTTCCGGAAAGATGAAAGTTGTTTTGCGAAAAATCAAAGATATCGATTTGACCCCCTGGATTTGAGTTTGTTACTATTTGATCTGTGCTGGCATCAATACGTAATCTTTCCCATGAGCCAGATTTATAAGTAACAAAGTTAAAGTTTGTAAGGGGATTTTGAACACCTATGGATTTGAAATTTTTAACGTGTTCCGGATATTCTACATCGCTAATATATTTGTTCCAGAAACGTATTTGAGATACAGAACCTTTAAATATTGTTTCTTTTGTGGGTGCTGGCAGAGAACTATTGTTTAAGAAACTGTTTATAGTTGTATTGATTGAACTTGAACCAATCATAAACAAGGAACCACTAGCATTTCCTGTTGCTGATAGGGTGTTCCATGTATTAGTAGCACCACCTTCATAATCATTAAACCATGCTTCAGTATTATAGTTTTCAAATATATCTCCATATATATTTTTGGCTGCTCTTAAAAAATATGAACTTGATATTATTGATTCTAGTCCGTCATCATTTCTTCTTTTACCAAAACTTATATACCATTTGTCTCCATCAAATATATTAACACCAGACAACGTTAGCTGAAGATATGGAGCTGCTGTATTTTCATTTGGACGAACATATAAAGTAAGAGAACTAGTAGTATATGTTGTGTATGTTCTACTTCCAGAATATGCTACTAAGTTTGCATATAGCAGATCATCTCCTGGCAATAAACTGCCTGTTCCAACAAATCTTACAAGGCTTTGATAAGTGTCGTATATATTATTAATTGGATATCGATATGTTGCTTCATATGTCCAAGAACCAGATGTCAATAAACCATCTGAAGGTGTCCCATTAATTTCTGGATATCCTGGCTCTATTCTGCTAGCGGATAAGAATGGGCTTCTTATTATGCCGCCCAAATCAAAGCTTAACATTGTTGAGATTTCGTTTCTTGTATCTCTAACAAAATCTAGATTTTGTTTTGTTGGACCTCCATATTCTCTAATACGGAAATTATTGTCCGGATCAATTCCAGTAGCACGTATAAACGTTTTAATACCGTGTATTGTTCCTTTTGATGTTACTATTTCACGAAGATTGACCAATATTCTGCGCCAAATTTGATTTTGAACTTGTTGAAGCGACAATTGATTTAAGCTTGGATTATCTTGAATGTTAAGCGCATTAATAAATTGAGCTACAGACGCTCCTGTGAACATTGGAGGAAGCTCAATCCCTTGATTTCTTGCCAACTGTTGCAAAAATTGATCAGGCACGGTATCGATGTTGCTATAGTCAACAAATTGAGTGTCAACAAATTGCTGAGTATAAAGCTTTATTTCATCGAAGAATTTTGCCCAAGTATATAAGAACAGCAACAATACTTGACTGTCTCCTAGTTTTGTCGAACGTGGATCATCTCCAGAATCAAGAGTATTGACAATGGCTCCTTCTTCTGTTTCTAATGCATCCTCTACCTGTCCTTCTAAGAAATAATGTCTTGGAACCAACTTTGTAACAATATTTGGATTTTCATTGTCATATATGCTGGCGCTAGTATAGAAATTTGTTCTATATGTGTTAACATCTGGGTGATTGCCAAATAATATTGGACACAAGCTTAAATTTTCATATGTTACTGGATCTGAACCGGCTATAGAGGAAGTTGATATATTTCTTACTTTTAACGTTAGTGCATTTGCACTTAAATTACCGTGTAAACCATTAGAAGATGCATCAATAACAATTGCAGAATTGCTGCCAGATGGTTCATTAAACTTGTAATACAGCTTTAGATTAGAGTCTGCAAATAATGACTTTTGATAATTGTCATATATTTCATCGGCAGAACGTATACTATGCCATATTCTTAATTCATCTAATGCCCCTGATAAAGTATTGGTAGGAGTAAAACCAACTAATGGCACAGCACTCCCAGAGCCAATATAAAGATTGGTTGGCACATTTAAAACATCAAACTCAACTCCGGCACTTGATGAATTATATAATTTTCCATTGACATATGAACTAATCCCATAGTGTCCTGGTGTTCTATTCCATACCCAAGCTATATGAGTCCAAACGCCTTTTGTTATAGGCACAGTAAGTTGCTCATATACTGAACCTGAAAATATATATAAGGTGTTTGTTGTGGTCGCAATAGATACGTTTGCATTAATTGCAGACATAAATCCAAATGAGCCGCTATGTTTATCAAATACTACTTGATCGCTGTTTGCAATTGTAGGAAGATAAATCCAATATTCATATGTCATTGGATTTAACATTGGATTTATTATATTTTGTCCATCAACCCTTCTAGAGATATCTGTATATGCGGCGCCCGCTTGGTCTACCGTAGTAATATACGTTCCATAGCTTGGAGCAGAACTAACGTTAGTTCCGGAAAAAAACAAATATCCTTTATTTTTTGGATAATTATCATATACGTATTTTTCAAAACCTGTTAGTTGATCCAAAAAAAGTTCATTTGCTTTTTGATCACCATCAAACGGAAACGAGTTTTGTATTTTGTCAAAAGCAGCGTTTACTTTTACCTGCGCCGAATTGAAAAATGTATGATTAGCAAAATCAGACCAATCTACATTTAATTGTTGAGTGCTTCTTAGCCCCGTTCCAGACGAATTATATTTGAAAGAAGAAGTATTATCAATCGCCGTGTCGGCAACAACACGTGCTTCGTATAAATTAAAACTTACAGATGCATCTCCGGGATCTTCATATGCTCGCACTATAACCGGCTTAAATAAAGCAGGCGTATTAGTTTGTAGATTTTTTGTATTGTTGATAGCCATTATGGCATCACCTTAAATCGGAAACCGGCATTACTAATCAAGTAATCCTTACCACCATAAGTAATCATCAATTCAAGTTCGTATACTTCGCCCTGGGCAAAGTCCCGCATCCAAAGATCAAAATACATGCCCTCGGCGTCATATGAACAAAGTGTCGCAATATCATCAAATGGAACTATAACCTTCCGAGAATAAGCATTAATCAATCTCCATTTAAGATTGTCTAATATAACGCTCTTTGGCTGTAATGGAACTCTGCTAGCAGTTTGCTCCGTATTGTAGTCCAATGCAAAGATACGCAATCTTGCCTGCTCCGTGCTCTTATACTCTTGTTTAAGGTTGGTTATGTTGACTACCCAGTTCTTCTCCTCTACATTGCTTATAGAGCCTTGTGGGAGCTTATAGAGGGTTTTGCCAGCGGCGTAGGTAAGAGTGCCATCTAAGCTGGTCCAAGCATATGTAAACTCCTGTGGAGTGGATCCTGTAAGGAAGTCTTTGAGGACAGTATTCTCTACTGTATTAAAGTTAACATCAGCATAGTAAATACCGGTTTGTGGAACGCTACCAATTAGATACTGACTACCAAGGAAACTCTGAGTTATAGAATAAAGACTACGAGTTAAGTGATTAATGCTGGCACTATGAGATAGGGAGAAACTGGAAGTATAATATGTGAGATATTTGGCACCATAAAGATTAAATAAAAGACTATTAGCTCCAGTTATCTCTGTGCTACCGGAGAAGTAGTTTTGATATCCGCCATTAATACGATTAAATGTAAACAAGCTTTGGGAAACGTTAAACAGAGTGTCCCCCATATCATCTCTTAGCTGATCATTATATTTGATTACGAGTTGTGGATGAAGATCAGCATTATTAGCTTGACGTGATCCAAATCTCTTAACAAAGCGAGTAATGCTGTCTTGTTCTTGGGCATCAATAAAAGATAATCTCCAGCCATAGTTTGGCATTTGACCGGCTATGGCTGCACTAACAAGAGTGGTAACGTCCATATAAAGATTTTCATCGCCTCGGGCAAACTGCTGAGTTACCGTTAGATCCTGTAGTCCAGAACCAAGATTTCCAGAAGTTATTATATCAATATTTGCGGCTCCTAAAGAACCGCTTTGTGCTGCTCCGGATAGGAACCATGCGTTTGGCGTTCCAGTTACCACAGAAGCGGTAAGGAAATTTGCTGTATCCAAATCACGAAATGCTACAACATCAAAGCCCCTACCCTCATCCCAACTTTGAGAAAGCGGTATAAGCCTTATAGAAAAGTTTGAAGGGGTAGTTTGTCCACCGTATACATCCTTAAGGGATAGATAAGCACCAAAGCTCGGATCGTTAATATTAAGGAATGAGGCGGTTATTTGTTGAAGCGGTTCATAATCAAACTGGAGTAATAGGCGAGTTAACTCTACAACTCCGGATACTGGCGTTGTTCCGCTTAAAACAGTAGTTTCATCATATAGTTTGAATAAATCAAGAGTAGCAGCTTGTCCTACATTAGATGTAGTGCAACGTTGACCAGCAACGTATTTGTTGGTGATATATGTGTCTTTACTTGCTGTTAATATTCTATACATAGATTATACTGCTGTTCCTACTATATCATAGTCTGCATATTTGAGTTCAAACATTGAACCACGTGGACCAAATATCATTCCACGATTGGTATTTGCTTTAACGTTAAATTGTTCATCGGCATATTCTCTTCCATCGACTACTCCATAAACGTTTCCAATATCCAAGCTTATGACCGAAGCTACACCCTCAACATTGAATATAATATTTTGAAGATCACTTAGAATTATTGGCTGATTAATTTCGAAATTTTTAATGTTCATATAGTTCTTTAACTTCTGAAGAACATTGCGTAAAATAAGTTCTTTATTTTGTGTTGGATCAATTGCAATTGAGAATTTAACTGTAATATTGATAACTTTAGCATCTAGAATATCGATAGCATCTGAGATTAATCGATATTGATTTAGGTAAGTTGCCAAATTCTTTTTAAGAGTATCTGGAGCAATTATTAGTTCGTTACTTTGATTTCTGCATATAACAAACAATTGAGATGCCAAAGGATTATTAGGATTTGGCTCTATAGCAGCACGATATACACGACCAAAGTTGGAAGGAAGAGTATATACACGAGCCAACAAATCTTCTTTAGAAACAATTCTATTTTGCATACCAAGGAAAGCTGGTATTTTAGTTTTTAAATCATTAACGGTTGGAGGGTCTTCTCCCCCAGAAGCTGCATCTAGATTAATAACATCGATAGAATTTCTAACGAAAGCAGCAACTTGAGGTAGAGGATTGTTTGGGAAAAATATGTTTAGAGAGGTAACAGTATCTATTGTTTCTGCTTCAACATTATGTCGAATTCCGCCACCATAACGATATGTGATATTAAGACTAACATTTTCAGAGATTACGCCAAATGTTGTTGTCTGTAAAAGATTACCTGGATTGATAGTGAATCTTGAAAACGTTTGCTTGCCATATAAAGGCAAAGCAAATTCGCTTGGATCTGGTATAATATCATCGTTTATAGTGCTGGCAGATCCTCCACCAAATACAAGGGTAGTTGTTCTAGATTGCAAACCAGTATTTTTTACAAATCTATAAGGTGCAGGAACTGGAACAATATTCTCCGGAACTAGTTTTTGATCATATGCTACATTTGTTACACGCTTATATATGGTGTCTTGTGTTAGTGAATCAACTTCATAATATTCATTTCCAAGAGAATCAACAACTTTTAACACGTCTGAAACGTTTGGATTTGATAATGGAATATTTCGGAAAGGTATAAAGTTAGTAATGGTAAACGTTTCCGTTGTTCTTTTACCAGATATGCACGTGCCGTTCAAGCTCATAATATAGTTCTGTGGAATATTATTTGCGTTTGTATTGCCTACTACAACTGAGGCTTTAAAGGAACCATCTATATTCTTTTCGGAAAAGTCTAAATTCTCCGTTAATTCGAATTCAATTCCATTTTTAGCTCTAATAACCGTCCCTTCTTTGATTATTGGTAGGGAAAGTAAGTCCGGATTACCTGTATTTGTTCCATCTGTCGGAACTTTGATATAAAAGGTCACAGTTACTACCGCTGGAGAAGAACCAACAATTGGAACACCAGCTTTTCTTAAATGACGTTCTACATTATTTGGCTCAACAGAAGTTTCCGGAAATGATTCATGAAATTGATGATCTAGATAATAGCTTTGAACGTCACCAACGTATGCAGCAAAATCTAATAACAATCCACCCAAACTAGCTTCAGAAAAGTCTCTTATATTATCTGGAAAATATGAGCGAGCATAATCCAATAGATCATTACGTAACGCATCAAAATCTTTATTAAGATATCTGCGCTGCCTAATTTGTTTTAATAATTGTTTTTTTGAATCGTCTGCCATTTGATCACGTTATAAATAATGTTACTTCTATCAATTGTTCTGGAAAAGTTGCAACTTGAAATGCAACCAATATATTGACAATCCCAGTATAAACATTTTCTCTTCTGTCAACTTTAGATTCATATCCAAGAAGATTGACAAAAGGCATATATTTTGCCGTGGCGCTCTTTATTCTTTTCATAGCTTCCTGATCGAAATTGTCTTTATTGCTAAAATCGGTAAGAAGCGGTCTTAAATTTGCTCCAAAATCATACAATGCCAACCTTTCTCCATGATTGGTTAATATAAGATTTCTAAGGTTGTCAGCCATTTGATCCGGCAGCGAATAGTGCATCTTGAATATGTTTATTGATTGTTCTTCATCTAATTCAAGAGGAGTCTTAATTCCAATTGGTTTAGGCGCAATTGTGCTCGTTATTCTATTTTCAACGGTATTTTGAATACCAACATCTTTGAATGATAGTCTAGCCATACCTTCTTAAATAGATGATTATCAAATTTTCATGAGCTTCCTGGTAACCATGCCGCCATTCCGGGCGCCGTTACAACTACAGTTCCAACACCAGCACCAACAAAAGTTCCCGGTGTCGATAATACAATCTTAAGAGTATTCAATTCCTGTGTTACGTGAGTAAAAACAGCAGTTGATATTGCACTAGCTAATCGATTAATTTGTGCCTCTGAGTCTCCAACGTCTCCAGATTTAAGTTCTGCCCGTAATGCATTCTTAATTGTTTCTTCCATTACCTGTCTAGACATATTTTATTCTCCAAAAATCTTTGTTGATTTAACGTTAAAATTGTAGAAATTTTTTATTGTATCATCGGATTGAGTTATTGACTGATCCAACTGCTCATATTGAACCTGTGCTCTTAATGCATTATTTGCTAATGAAAATAATGAGGGGATATTACCATATGGTATGGCTATAGCATTTTGAAATGCAGTTTCTAGAGTTTGCTCAAGTTGTCCGATATGATCCCTTAATAAATTAATCTGATTTTGCAATTCTTCAACTGTTGCTTTATAAACGGTATAGCGGATATATGGTTGATTTAAATCGGTGGATCTGCCGAGATATATCTCATTACCTTCAATTTGTATTTTGCCCTCTCTATTAAGCAATATATAAGCTAAATTACCATTTGGAGTGGTTGGTATAGCATTTGGGCTGGTAGATATTGCATTTGTATTTTCTTGTCCTTCACGAACAATTAATATTGTGCCATTAATATTTGCAGAATCACCTTCTAATGGCTCTCTTCTCGCTATTATTCTTATATGATCGGCTTTATTAACAACATAACTTCTTCCATGAGTTCCATTTACTGCTTCAGGTTGTTCATTAGGCAAACATTCTGGCGGATATATTAATCCAGAACCATCACCAGGAATAAGTCTATAATTTTCATCTACACGACTTTGTTGAACAACGTAAACACGAGCAGCATCAAATATAGGATCTGGATTTCCTTCATTTAGATTTGTTAACGTTTCTCTTTGATTTCTGTAAGGATTCTTATCTGTTTCTAAAAATCCTCGAGTATTGTCTATTATCAAGGGAGCAGTTGAATTAGAGCCCGGTGGATTTGCATCCGGCTCACCGCCACGTGGATTTCTTCCAACCGCAGGCAGATATCTTCCTCTACCAGTTACTATATCGATTGCTCCGGCTTGTCTAGGATTGCCTCCCTCTTTTGTGATATCAATAGCGTTATCTCCCGAAGCTCCAGTAATAGGTCCATTACGGTCTTCTCCTAACATTATAAGAGCATTATTTGCACCCTGGAATACTAACTCCTGTGGACGCTTTTTCCATCTAGGAACCGGTTCTGGAGTAACAAATGCTGCGGCCGGGGCTTGATTAAATATTAAATCATATGGATTGTCAGTTGGATTTGTTTCCGGAACAGGTAACGTTAAAGAATCTACCGTATTTCCACCATTAGGAAAATTTTCTGGACCTGGGGAAACATCTCTTTCTGCCTCTTCACGTGTTGAATACGTGCTTGTATCAATTGACCGATCATATCTTCTATCTAAATGAACATAATTGGGATCTTCTATTGTTCCAAAACCCGGAACTCGATTAAGCCAATACCCAATTTGGTTTCCGGTTCCAGTAAAATCTTCATATATCACATATACCTGCTCACCAGGAGATATTGGCATCATTATATGAGAGGAATAGAATGGGAATAATATCGTATTAGAACTTGGACCCATTCCTTGATTGCTAGATACTATCTTAGCAATAATAGTGTTAACTGACATTAAATTAACTAAATCCGGATTATTGACCGTTTCAATTAGGCTATTCTTATAATCGTCGGTTAATATATTTGGATCAACGATTATATCAACAACTATAGCTCTCTGTAAAGTGGGTGGAGGAGCCGCCCTTACAGCATTATCTAATATAGCTGAAGTAGCTGGTGTAGCCCCAACTATAGAACGATACATACCAGAAAAATTTGTAGGCATACGTATAGATATAAACTATATCAATTTTTAACGTATGACCAATATCAATTAACTTCCATATCTGCTAATACCCAAAATCTGATTAATAGGAGCAAAAGAGCCGGTTAGCTTATAAGTTGAGCCGTTATAGTTAAACACCACTCCTTCAATGGAACTGCTGACATTACCAATATCTCCCAAACGACTCAATTCCTTTTGCAAAAGGGTCTTGGAACGTTCATTCCCACTCCTGTCAATATTGGTAATCTCCTGCTCAACTTCCCGACGCAAACGTTCAATCTCATTAGCTGGATTATAAATCAAGCCACTCTGAACGTTAGAGAGAATCCGAATACCAAAGGTGAAAAATACCTCACGAATTGGTTCAACAAAATCTGCATATAGCTTGGGACCATCCTTAATCAATCCATGAATTTGAGCATGATAAATCTTCAGAAGTAGATTGGCTACATATGGCTTCTTAGCCGTTAGCAACGTATCAAAGTCTGAGATTAGCTCTGCAATATACAGCTTATCATCATCGTCAATATCTAGATTAGAAAGGTGCTTCTCTACCAGATACTCTTCAAACATATCGCCAAGAGTATTATCGTTAACGTAATCTCCTTGAACCCTATTAATCAATTCAATTGCATCCAACAATGCTTCATTATCATTGCAACGGGGCATTGAAACATTAACAGGAGAAAGGATTTGCCAACCGGTATGCGAAATATACTTTTGCATACGGCTAACACAAGAAACTAGATGATCAAAATGATTGCCACTACGATGTAGCACAACAGCATTGGTATCATAATGAATGACGTTTGGATTTAGACGCCCAACAATCTCAGCAGAATACCATGTATTGCCGTTATCAAAAATATTTTGAAGCTCCCATTGAGCCAACACCGACAAACCCTGAGACAATACCTTATAAGCCTCTCCAAAGGCTTCTGCTACGCTTGGCTTGTCTGCCCACTTAGCATGAATATCTGCAAGAGAAATACCACCAGAAGCAATATGACTCTTATTGCGGGCAAATCTCAAACCAAAGGGACCATAGGTAAAGTATGTATTCTGTCCATCAAGCTTTTCGGTAACACCATGAAGCTTACCCAGGTGAGCTCGGTATAGAATACATTTTAGATCGCCAAACGTTAGGTGACGATCTTCATGCAAATGAGACATATGACCAGCAAGACCACTCATACAAATATTATACCATATTTGGAGTGGGGTTTAAACTTGTTTATTGCTGCATATTTCCGGTAGTTTTTTGGATTTTGTCATATATATCATCTTCTGACATCATTTCATCCAAATCCTCTTCACTTGCCTTGGAAACTAACTCAGTTAACTTTAAAATCTGGTCATTTGCCTTGCTCATACGTTCCATATAACGAGACAAGTTCTGTCCATGAATAGCGTGCTCATTAGGATTGGCATGAACATATCCATAAAGGTCTATCCACATGATATAGGCATTCTTACGGTCCTGCACCGCATTCTCATATATCTGCTTCCACAACGCCTTCTGTTTATCCTCTACAGAAGATATCTGGCTCAATAAAGAAGAGAAGTCGTGTAGTTGTTTATTAATCTTTTCATCAAGGTCGTCTATATTAGGACGACGGAAGCCAACTTCCATTCCAGTTATATCAGGTTCGTCTGGAGGAGTTTGAGCCACGAATGTTGGAGCTGCGGGCTGATAAACAGGGGTCTTTTTCTTTGCCATACCCCTAAGTATTGCATCCTTAACAACTTATTTGTATAATCAAATATAATGATAATCAGAGACTAAAATCATCACTATTTTTAACATCACGATAATGTCTCTTAAGAGAACTCAATACAATACTAAGCTGTTTAGAACTAAGAGTTGTGAGTTCCCTTACATAGAGTAGTATCGCTCTCTTGCTTAGGAGGTCAACGTCTTCAAGATTACCAATAAGCACTTTAATGGCATTAACAACCATCTTTTCGTTATCAGTTTTTGTTTTATCTTCTATGGCTGCCACAAGCTTTACAAGATAATCATGAGTATTAACCATCGTATAGAGTTCTTCAAAACCTGGATGATGTTGTTGTGTCTCTATCTGCTCCATATCCTCTTTAGAAAGATTATCATGATCATCTATAGAGACATAACTCTGAACACGTTTAATATTCTGTTTGCTTTTAATCGTAAGCCAGTTCTTAGCTACTACGTTAAAATATGAAAAAGCCTTGCTTCCCTTTTCAGCATTAAACTTTTCTACGGCTGTATACAGAAACTGCAAGCATTCATGTTTGAGGTCTTGTTTACTCTCATACATTACTGAAAATCCATAAACGTTTATCAGATTTTCTACAAGACTATCAAAGGCAGGAAGTATCTCCTTGACGTAAATCTTTTTCTTTTTTTCTGTATCGGCTTCCTTCTGATAAATGATGATTTGTTCTTGAGTTTTATCGGTAAAATAATTTACAAGCGTTGGTTTATCACCTTTGCGCTTAATTTTCTTACGATTTTTCTTTTTGTCGGGATATATGATTGGAGGAATAGTATCAGTTATAGGCTCAACCGTTACTAAATCACTAAGTTCTTTTATTTGATCAGATATATCAACGGTTGATTTCTTGCGATACTTCATCTAACAAGTCTCCTCGTCGTAAACGCTCTCTCATTAGTCTTTCCTGTATTTCACGGATATCCGGTTCTTCTTCAACTACAACCGTATATTTCTGCTTACTACGTTCAACAAACTTAAGAGCTACACGATTAACTGACATTTTGCTCTTTTTAACTTCTGCCATTGCTTCTTGAACAACAATCTGGACTTCTTTGCTATCAAAGAATAATCTCATGCCCAATATCTTCTCTAATGTCTTTTCTGTATCTTCTAATGCCTCAATAGCATCAGAAAAATCGTCTTCAATAATCATAATAATACGAGCAAAGCGAATTATATAATATATAGCTACTCCTAACAAAATTAATAGGAGGAAACTTAATATTCCAAATACCCAACTCATCCTAATACGTCCTTAAGAGCTTCGGTGTATTGAACAGCTACAGCTTCAAAAGAATATTCCTTCTTAAGAGTTTCTGATAGCTCCCGAGCCCATTGCTGTGGCATCTGTGGACTTTCTACAAACTTCTTAACACGATGCTTGAAATCATCTTCCTTTACATTTGCCCATTTAGCACCAGGCATCCATATCTGATTATCTACACGACTTTCATGTATCTGCTCAAGACGATAATCAAGCTTAATATACTTGCCTTTGTTAAGGAACTCTGTGTGAGCACTCCAACCAGTAGCTATAACTGGAAGACCAGAGGCAGCAGCTTCAAGAATAGGAAGACCAAATCCCTCTCCACGTGTTGGAGCTACAAGAGCCTTAATCTTTGGATGACGATAAACAGCAGCAACTTCATCATCGGTCATATCTCCATGTAGAAGATAGAACTTAGGAAACGCAGAACCTTTTTTTGTTTCCATTGTCAATTGAGCCAACATATTGGTTGTTCTTATGCGATCAACTACAGTATGACGACCAGTATTTGTTTTAACAACAACTCCTACGTTTTCATTATCCTTAAACTGTTCGCTTAACCACTTAACCGTGTAAAATAAGTTCTTACGATCATTCTCTGGATTGTTGCCGGTTAACTGTCCAAATACCAAAAAGTTAAAATCAGTTGGCATATCCAAATCAAGGGTTGGGAGCTCTGGTTTTGCTACGCTGTCAATAAATGCTTCGGGAATAACAACAATCTTTGTTTTAACTTCTCCAGTATTTGTAAATACAGACTTAACAAACTCAGATGGAACAATAACAAGATCCATACGATTAACTGCTGATATCCATGCAGGATTGCAAACATCGCTTTCAACGCCAGCAGTTATACCAACGTTAAAGTCTGCAAGGAAAGGGTTCCATTCATTTGGCAACTGTAGCTGAAGAGAAACGTCATATTTATCTCTCTTGCCAGCAGATTGAAGTAAACGTCCAACAAGACCATCGTGTGCATAAACGTCTACAAGCCATGGTGTAGCACCCCATGAAAGAGGTTCCGTAACTACATCAATATTGCCGGTCTTATCTGCTAAATCAAATAACCAGCGAGCTATTTGACGAGCATGAACACCATAACCACTTTCGGTTAATACCGGAGCACGAAGCATAACTGTTTTCTTTGTCATCTCTTTATCCCTTATCACTTAATATTGATTAACTTGTTAGCAGGAGCTGGATTAATTCCTGTTAAACTCCAACGCTTGTTCTTACCGGCTTCTTTGTTTGCCTTAAAGTCCTCTACACACTTTAACATACTTTCATGCCATTGTTGTATCATATTTTCATACTTGAACTCATGCTCAAGATATTCGGCTGCCTTCTCACGGAACTCTGCCTTCTTCTCTGGTGTCCAACTGTAAATCTCCATAAAGGCATCTGCGAGTTGTCTCTCTGTGCAGAAATCCTCAAAGATATAAGGAACCATTTGTGAACCAACTAATGAACGCTTGGCTGGCTCAATAGCAACTCCATAATGATATCCATTACGATAATCTTCTACCTGACGGGTTTCGCCGCCGGTCTTAAGAGCAATAATCGGCTTACCAACTTGTAGAGAGATAAGAGTGGAAAGACCAAAACCTTCATTCTTAGCAACATTTACAGTTACGTCTGCAAGATTATGCATAACATTCATTTGTTCAAACTGTAGACGATCATTTGAGAACCAAACGTTTTCGTTTAATCCAAGCATATCTGATACAGCAAGAAGATTTGGACCTTCCATATCAGTAGGATCTGTGTGCATGATTAGAACTGCATTACGGTGTCCTTCTTTCTTCTGGAGATCATCAAGGAATGTCTTCCAGGCAAATAGAACATCATTAGGCATCTTACGAGTAGCATTACGATTAACCCAAAGAGCCTTAAACCAATCAGCTTTTGGACCAAAGTTTTGCTTTTTCAATTGATCAATCTGTTGTTCTGGTAGAGCATTGTATACGCCCTTTGGAAAGGTATGAGGAATGTAGTTTGTCTTATTTGGGAAATGAGGTTTAACTAATTCGAATGTCTTATAAGAGAGACAGTTGATTAGATCGGTGCTCTCATACCATGGATAGTTGAAAGCTGGATATGGGTCATTGTCCCAAACGTGCCAATACACGATTGGACATACTTGATGAATCTCATCTTCCATTTCCCAAAGCCAAATGAACTGACGTGGATCTGTAAATAAGAAGATAGCATCTGGTTGTTCTGAAATAAGAAGCTGGCGTATCAATTCCTTGCTTCCAAAGCCGTCTACAGGCTTTACAATGAAGTCAGGATTCACAGCTACCGTATCATACTTTGCGTGCTTCATAGCGCCGCCTAAGCAGCGGAATGACCATTGCCCGGTCTTGATTAGACCATCAATAAGAAAGCGAGCTTGAACACCTACACCTGATGGTGCAAGTGGATGATCTGAAAGGGTGATTACCTTATACTTCTTTTTAAAATTAAAAGCTGTGAGAAATGTGTTCTCTTCTGACATTACTATCTCCTAGTGATGTTGATATTTTCGCTAATATGTTGGAATATGTTCAGAACAAGAATATCAAAGATTAAGAGCTCTATGATAATCCGCCTCATACATCATCTCTGCCAAACCACGAAATGTTGTCTTTGGTTTCCATCCTAAAACTCTTTGAGCTTTAGTGCTATCACCAAGCAATATTGGAACCTCATGAGGTCTAAATAATCTTGGATCAATTTTCAAATGTTTATTAACATCTAATCCGGCGTGTTCAAAGACCACGTGTAAAAATTCTTCTACTGTATGAGTCTCACCAGTAGCAATGACGTAATCATCCCCTTTAGGCTGTTGAAGCATCATCCACATTGCTTCAACATAATCTCCAGCATATCCCCAATCCCTTTTGGCTTCAAGATTTCCAAGATATAACGTCTCTTGTTTTCCTATTTTTATATTGGCAGCAGCCATAGTAATCTTCCGAGTAACGAACGTTTCACCTCTTACTGGACTTTCATGATTAAAAAGAATTCCAGAAGAAATATGCAACCCATAACCTTCACGATAGTTACGGCAAAGATTATGTGCATATAGTTTAGCAGCAGCATAAGGAGAAGCTGGCGTCATACGTGTCTCTTCACTTTGAGGAACATTAACGTTGTCTCCATACATCTCCGAAGAGGATGCTTGATAGAAACGAGCTTGCGGACAGATTAGCCTATAAGCCTCTAGAAGCTTCAAAGTTCCGCCACCTACTACGTCTAGGGTTTCTTCCGGAACTTCGAAGGAAACCCGTACATGGCTCTGTGCTGCTAGGTTATATATCTCGTCTGGCTTATACTTGGTAAGAAGCTGATAGATAGAACTTGAATCGGTCATGTTCCCATATTCAAGTTTAAAATTTGGATGATTGAATATTTCTATATCATCTAATCTATCAGTTGTTATAAGAGAAGTTCGGCGCTTCATTCCTATTACACGATATCCTTTGTCTAAAAGCAATTTAGATAGATAAGAACCATCCTGCCCGGTGACGCCAGTGATGAACGCAGTCTTTTGTGTTGACATTATACTCCTCTTACATTTGGATATGCTATCTTAAACCATTCACAGGTTTGCTTTAAAGCAATATCAAATGGAGTATAGTCTTCTAACTTCCAACTTGTTTTTTCTAATAGTCTCTTGTTTGAAGATGGCTTTCTAAATTGACCGGATGGTTTACTTGTATTAAACACTAACTGTCCATCATATTCTAAATACTCAACAAGCTTCTTTGCAACCGAGGCAATAGAATGTTCTTCAGTATTGCCAATATTGAGCGGCATCTCTTCATCGTATTCTTCTGCTACTTTTAATAATATACGAGCAACGTCTCCAGAATAAGTAAACTCTCTCAATGGACTACCATCTCCCCATATCTCAACGGTAGGATTGTTGTTAAGTTTAGCTTCCCATATCTTTCTCATAAGAGCTGGAATAACATGGCTATCTTCTAAATGAAAGTTGTCATTTTCTCCAAATAGATTATTTGGAATGACAGTAATATAGTTGACACCATGCTGCTTACGATAAGCCCTCGTTTGAACGTCCAGCATCCTTTTAGCGTAAGCATAACCGAAGTTGCTATCATGTGGAGGACCGAGGTGTAACTGGTCTTCTGTGAGCGGATAGGAGACGTATGGAGCATCTGGATATACACAGGTTGACAATACGGAAACTACTTTAGGAATGTTATGCTCTAAACAAGCTTGTAAAAAATTTATGTTCATCATGATGTTATCATGATAAAAAGTTCCAAGAGAATTCTCATTTGCTTTCACTCCTCCAACTTTAGCTGCCAAATGAAAAGCATGAGTTATTTTACTATATATGCCTTGCCCATCTTGCCCATCTACACATTCAAAATTAGAAAAATAATGATTAATTTCCTTTTTATTTGAAATGTTTAAAATATTTTTATGAGGGGCAAGTATACTTTGTTTCTCTTTGTTTAAAAGAGAAACTAATGAGCTACCAAGCAAGCCAGAAGATCCAGTTATTAATATCATATATCACGAATTGTTTCAATTAAATCAAAATCTTTTGAGTAAATTAAAGTGAATGGATTTAAACGAGCAAAAAGATATTCATTATAATTGTGCGGCTTATTAACTAAGTTCCAACGATATCCTGACTCTTCAGCATCATGAGCTACAATTATTTCTGCCTTGTTAAAAAAAGCGTTAATGCACTCTGGTCTTGAATCGCCGTGCCCGTCCACAAAAACTAGATCATAATTTTGCGTCATGACTTCTTGTAAAGAAAAAGCAGTAAATGGACCTATAGATAAATGATGTTTCCAGTCTTTATAAGTTTTAGAATATTCAGAAGTTATTTTATCAAACCATTCTTTCTGCTGCATTTCAATAGAGGTAACATTTTTACAACGTTCTAAAAAAAATGGAGTAGAATTATAACCCATTCCGAATTCTAAAACGGAATTAATATTTTTTGTCTTAAAGATTGTTTCTAATACTGGTATATGTGTTCTATAAGGATCCATTACTCACCTACTGTTTTCAATTTTCCAACAAGCTGTTTTCCAATCCGGATGGTCTGGCTCTTTGAATACGTTTTTTTTCATATGATTTTAATAACTCGTCAGTTTTAGTCCAATGTTCTAGATCAACTGTTTTCTGATGGTAGTTGTCTGCAATTATAATTCCACCATTTTTAATGGCTTTGAGAGCATATTCAGTACATTCATCTCTCCATTGCACCGGTTCACCATCAATTATAATGCAATCGAATTTTTCATCATCAATCAATTTTAAAGGATAGGAAAGAAAATCGATTTTATCATTAACATAAATTAAATCACATTTTTTTGACCATGAAATGTTTGTATCAACAGAATGAACCTCACGTGAATATTTTCTCCACCATATAGTGCTGTCGCCACCACCATATTCAAAAATTTTCCAATCTTTCATTTGGAAACCAAGCAAGTGTTTTAAAAACGGTCTAGTATACCATGGAAACATTAAATTAGTTTCTTTATCAAATGTTCTCCAATGTTCTATTGGTTCAAAATTTTGTAAATCATATACTTTGTTCATAAATTATTCCAATCATTAATTCCGAGAACTAATGCCAGCATTTTGTTAATCTCAGTCTTGTTTTCTTTGTATGGTCTTAACATATGGCTGTCAATATATTTGCCAATTTTTAAACCATCTACATCATAAGTCCAATTACTGCGATCAATTCGATCTATTGCATATGTTCTATTTTTCAACATCTTTAATTTATTGTATCCATTCAATTTATTAAACATATAATGTTCGTCTGCATTCCATTTGACTGTTACTTCTTTGGCAACATTATGCAAAAAATTTTCAAAAGTATCGTTCAAATCAAACGCCTTGCTCATTAAATTGGAATTACCTAGAATATAGCACATAGGAAAATACGGCAAGTTCCCATATGGCTGTCCACTATAATTCAATATTTCTTCTTCGTTAATTGTATTGGCGTGCTCAATGAAATAATATTTATTTAGTGGCACCATATCAATATCAGATATGAGCATATTAACATCATTCAAATATTTAAATGCATATAATCTTATGAGTTGAGCTTGCCAAGACGTTTGATAATTCGGTATTGCTTTTACTTTTTTATAGAGTCCAAATTTGTTTTCTTGAATCTCCGTTTCGGTTTCAGTTATATGCAACATAAACGTTTTGAAACCAAAATGATTCCACATTATTGAAACCGGCTTGTAGAAGTCCAAATAATGAGAATCATCGGCAGATATGATAACGTAATCAATGTTCATTTAACGTAACCTTTTTTCAATAGATTTGCGTATATTCTTTGTGCGTCTTCAATGTTTTTACAGCCATGGCATATAAGATATCTGACCAAAAAATTAGCTTCATCTCCATATGGTTTTGAAACATCTTCATTTGTTGGCATTCCTAAATGTTTTTTGAAGTATTCAAAATATGGATCATAGCAAACTACATTTGCATCGTTAACATTATTTTTCCACAATAAAGTATTTAATACTGTTTCATCATAATTTATTGGACTAACTCCGCTTTTAAAAAAGTTCATTCCAATATCATAAGCTTCTTTAAGGAAGTCTTTACTGTTTTTGGTAAACAAATATGTAGCGTGTATATACGGTTGACTCTTCTGTTTTGCTCCTAGTTTATTCATTATTGCAATATGTGCAGGCTCTAATCCATTCCATGGATGCAATGAACCTTTAATAAATGAATATTCCGGCTGTATTTCTTCAAATAAATCAATAACGCTCGGGGTCACGATCATATCTGAATCTAGTTGTAGTCCAATGTCAAACTCAGATATGTAAGAAGAATATATTTTTGCATAAAATATCGTGTCTCTACATTCATTTTCTAGAGTTATAGTTTTATTAATTACTCTATTGCTTGAATGCTTTAATAAGCAGTTTATGCCGCACACTTCAACATTATAGTCAGTAAATGTTAGTATACTTTCAATTAATAAATCATGCAACTTTTGATACTTTTCAGACCGATTTACAAACGTAACAAAACCCTTCTTCATTTTAATATCTCCAGTAATTGTTTTGCACGCTGCAAATACGTGTGTTTTGTTTTTACATGATCATAACCAGCAGCAGCAATCTTTTCCGCTTCAACAGGGCGCTCCAAATAATAATCGATTTTACTTATCATCTCTTCAATCGATTGATATATCACACAATGTTCTTCATGTTTAAAAATACGATTAATATTTGGAACACTGTTTGTAATCAAAAATGTTTTTGTCCCTAATGTTTCAA
>JACCDP011385976.1_pt1 | contig 47576 bp, 46 predicted proteins | sample 7445841 | NCBI WGS metagenome assembly JACCDP01 (sample SAMN15323441, study PRJNA562643) | freshwater metagenome | isolation source: river surface water | place: USA:Blue River Watershed | collected 2017-08-17
GGGCCGCCGCGGCCGCGGCCCCGGCCAGCAACGCGAGCGTCTTCATGGCGGGACCAAAGCGGATTATTTTGATTAGTCAAAATAACTGTTTTGTTGCCTCAGCCAACGCACCCGCCATGCCGGTGCGCGCATGGCGACCATCGCGGTCGAGAACTACCTCAAGCGGATCCTCCTCTTGTCCGAGGGCGGGGAGGAGGTCGTGCCGATGGGCGCGCTGGCGGCGGCGCTCGAGGTCGTGCCCGGCACCGCCACGGCGATGGCCAAGGCGCTCGCCGGCGAGGGGCTGCTGGAACACCAGCCGCGGATCGGCGTCCGCCTCACCGCCCGCGGGCGCCGGCTCGCCCTAAACGTCCTGCGCAAGCACCGGCTGGTGGAGACCTTTCTCGTCGAAACCTTGAAGATGGACTGGGCCGAGGTCCACGCGGAGGCGGAACGCCTCGAGCACGCTGTCTCGGACGAGGTCCTCGACCGCATCGACGCCTTGCTCGGCCATCCGCGGCTCGACCCGCACGGCGACCCGATTCCCAGCCGCCACGGCCGGCTCGATTCCCAGGTCTATGCCACCCTTGCCACCTGCGCGACCGGCCGACGGCTCCGCATTGTGCGCGTCACCCAGCAGTCGGCGGACTTTCTCCGCTTCGCCGAGGAGAGCGGCCTGCGGCCCGGAACGGAGCTCCGTGTCGACGAACGGAACCTGACGTCAGGACTCGTCATTTTGCGGCGGACCGACGACAGCACCCTGGCCCTCGGCGTGGCCGCGGCCGGCAGCATCCTCGTGGAGCCGCGCGCGTGAAGCTCCGGGCACTTCGTCACCAGCCCCAATTCACCCGCAAAACGTGCTCCCAGTCCGTCGCGCGCCGGTTGAGACCGCGGACGACCTCGTAGTCGAGCTGCAGGTGTCGGGTGACCTGGTAAAGAAGGCCGGCACCGGCGCGTCCCTCCCAGAGGGAAAGTCCGGCCGACGTCGCGGTAAGCAGGGCCTCTGCATAGGCGCGGAGGGAACGCGTGATTTCCTGCTGCGCCACGGCCGAGAGGAGAAAGTTGGAATCGTATCCGTCGTCGGCATCATTGCGCACCAGATCCCAGCCCAAGTTCGCTCCGGCGGTGAAGCCGGGCGACGGACGGACTTCCCATGGCATGATGATGCCACCCTGGACCGCCTTGCTCCCCCCCAACGAGTTAGCGGTCGGCACGCGCGCGTAGGGAATGACGGCCGCCGCCCCGCCGGTGGACGCGTCCCGCCAGAAGTTCCACTTTGTCCGGAAGTAAAGGTCCCCGATCCCCGAGCGCGAGTCGCTGAACCCCTTCAACTCGAGCGTGCGACGCACGAAGAACTCCGCGCCAAACTGGATGTCGATCCGCGGCGTGAGCCCGGCCGTCAGCAGCGTGGACGCGACCGCAAGCGCCCGGACCTTGGGCCCGCCTCCCTCCGGTTGGTCGAAGGAAAAGCGGATGCCGTCGATCTCGGCAAGGAAGCGGCCAGGCTCGACTGTGATCGGGGATTCGGCGATCTGGGCCCCAAGCGGCGCGATGAGCACCGCGAGAAGGAGGACGAGGAGTAACGGGGAGCGCACAGTTTCGTTTCTGATCGGCGATGGAAGTCGCGCGAGCCGAAAGACGGGATCCGGCAACGGGCCCGAACCGGGGATGCACGTCGATGGAATCCCACCGGATTCCCAATTCCCCCTTGCGGCAGGAAACGCGGCCTTCGCACACTGCCGCTCATGTCCCAGGCACTCGCGAGAACCGTCTTCGCCGTTACGGCGTTGTTCTTCGCAGCCTTCTTCATCTGGCCGGTGCTCCAGATCCTGCGGGGAGGATTCGTCGATGACGACGGCCGGCTGACGCTGGCCTATCTCGGGGCGCTCCTGCGCGATCCGCTCTACCTCGGGGGGCTGCTCAACTCCTTCCTGCTCGCGACCGCCGCCACCACCCTCGCCCTGCTGATCGCGCTGCCGCTGGCCGTGGTGAGCGACCGCTACCTGTTTCCAGGAAAGGCGCTGCTCACCTCGGTGGTGCTCATCCCGATGATCCTGCCGCCGTTCGTGGGCGCCATCGGCATCAAGCAGATCTTCGGTCAGTACGGCGCGCTGAACGCGCTCCTGCATCACCTCGGAGCCCTCGGCCCCGGCGAGACCATCGATTGGCTCGCGCGCAGCCAGTTCTGGGGCATCGCGCTGGTGGAGGCCTTCTCGCTCTACCCGATCATCTATCTCAACGCGGTCGCGACGCTCGCTAACATCGACCCGGCGCTCGAGGAGGCCGCGCAGAACCTTGGTTGCCGGGGATTCCGCCGCTTCACGCGGATCACGCTGCCGCTCATCCGCCCCGGCCTGTTCGCCGGCGGCACGATCGTGTTCATCTGGACCTTCACCGAGCTGGGTACGCCGCTTGTCTTCGATTACGACCGCGTGACCAGCGTGCAGATCTACTACGGATTGAAGGATATCGGGGCCAATCCCCTGCCCTATGCGCTGGTCGCCGTGCTCCTCGTGTGCTCGGTCGCGCTCTATGGGCTGAGCAAGACATTATTCGGCCGCTCCCACCACGCGATGATGGCCAAGGCCACGTCCGCCGGCGGCGCCCGCGCCCTGCCCGCGGGTCGCGCCCTGCTTTGCACCGCGCTCTTCGCGGGAGTGACCTTTCTCGCGGTGCTGCCTCACCTCGGCGTAGTCCTGGTCGCAGTCTCTCGCGACTGGTATGGCTCCGTCCTGCCCCAGCGCTACACGCTGGAAAACTTCGAACTCGCCCTGGGCCACAACCTCACCGTGCCGGCCATCGCGAACAGCCTGCGCTTCGCGAGCATCTCAACGCTGGTGGACATCGTCCTCGGCGTCGCCATCGCCTATGTGGTCGTCCGCAGCCGGCTACGCGGACGCCAGGTGCTCGACTTCCTCGCGATGATGCCGCTCGCGGTGCCCGGGCTCGTGCTCGCCTTCGGCTACCTCGCGATGGCGCAGGACGGCCGCTTCTTCAGCTTCCTCAATCCCACGCGCGACCCGACGATCCTCCTCATCATCGCCTACGCCGTGCGGCGCCTGCCGTACGTCGTGCGATCGGCCGCGGCCGGCTTCCAGCAGACCAGCGAGACCCTCGAGGAGGCGGGGCAGAACCTCGGCGCCCCGCCGCTGAAGGTGCTTTTCCGGATCACGCTGCCGCTCATCACTGCCAACCTCATCGCGGGTGGCCTGCTCGCCTTCGCCTTCGCGATGCTCGAGGTGAGCGATTCCCTCATCCTCGCGCAGAAGCAGGCTTTTTACCCGATCACCAAGGCCATCCTCGAACTCTTCCAGCTCCTGGGTGACGGCAAGTTCATCGCCAGCGCGCTCGGCGTCTGGGCCATGGCTTTCCTCGGCGTGACCATCGCCGGCCTCAGCATCCTGCTCGGCAAGAAGCTCGGCGCGATCTTCCGGGTCTGACCGCGCCGCAAGCCCTCAGGCCGCCTCAACGGGACACCAGGCGGCGGTGCCGAGCGAAGACGCCCCTGAGCGCGAGGCTGAGGTCGTCCTGCAACGCCTGCAGCTCGCGGTAACGGGCATGGCGGGCCTTGTCGGGCACGCAGCGAGTCGCCTCGTTGGTCTCCACGACTCCCTCGGTGAACTCGCCGATGCGCGCCTTGGCGCGGCCTTCCCGCCGCGCGACGCACCACGCGGCCTGCAGCGCGCCGCCCAGCGCCGCGCCTTCGTCCTCGCGCATTCCCACCACCGGCACGCCGAAAACGTCCGCCATGATCTGCCGCCAGGCCCCCGAACGCGCCCCGCCGCCGGTCACGCGGATCTCGCGCGGCCGCACGCCGAGCGCCGCCAGGCGCCGGAGGCCGTAATTCATCCCGAGCGTGACGCCTTCCATCGCGGCGCGCGCCAGCGGGCCACCGCGGAAAGAACCCTGCGTGAGCCCGAGCAGCACGCCGGAGCCGTCAGGCACGTTCGGCGTGCGTTCCCCCGCGAGGTAAGGCAGGAGCAGCAGTCCGTCCGCCCCGGGCGCGGACGCCGCGACCGCGGCCTCCAGACCGGCGTGATCGAGGCCGAGCAGCTCCCGCATCCGCTCGGTCACGGTCGTCACGTTCATCGTGCAGAGCAGCGGCAGCCACCCGCCGGTCGACGAGCAGAACGCCGCGATCTCGCCCTGCGGGTCGACGACCGGCTTCGCGGCATGCGCGTAGATGGTGCCGCTGGTGCCGAAGCTCGCGGAGACGACGCCCGGGGTGACGTTTCCGGTGCCGATCGCGCCCATCATGTTGTCGCCACCGCCCGCCGAGACCACGACCTCCGGAGAAAGGCCGTAACGACGAGCCAGCTCAGGGCGAAGCGTTCCGACGGCTTCATGCGAGTCCGAGAGGGGCGGCAGCCAGTCGGCGAGGTTCGGGTCGATCGCCTCAAGGGCGGCTCGGGACCACCGGCGCGCCCGGACGTCCATCAGCGCCGTGCCGGAAGCGTCGCCGAATTCCATGAAGAACCGGCCGGTGAGGTGGTAATTCAGGTAATCGTGGGGCAGCAACACGTGCCGGAGCCGGCGGTAGTTCGCGGGCTCATGCCGCCGCAGCCAAAGGATCTTCGGCGCCGTGAATCCGGGCAGGACGAGGTTGCCGGTGCGGCGGATCGCCGCCTTGGCCCCGCCCAACCGCCGCGTGATGAGCGCGCACTCAGCGGTCGTGCTGGTATCGCACCACAGTTTCGCCGGCCGGATGACCTCGCCGGCAGCGTCGAGCGGCACGAAGCCGTGCTGCTGACCCGACACACCGATGCCCCGCACACGGGCCCGGTCTACCTTGGCGGCCACCGCGGCGATGACCGTATCGAGCGCCTCGGTCCATTCCCGCGGATGCTGCTCCATGTGCCCGACAGGCAGACCCGCGATCAGGCGGTGCGGGGCGCGGGCCTCGGCCACCACACGGCGAGAATCGAGGTCGAGGATGACCGCCTTGACGCTTTGGGTGCCGGAATCGATGCCGATGAAGAGGGACATAGGGCGAGGATTAACGGTCATCGCCGCAAAACCCTCACGAATCGGCAAGCCGGAGTTCGGGTGTCGCGAAACGGAAGTGCGTGTGACGCCTGCGATGGAAACTCCCAGCGCGCGGTCCACGCTGCTTTGGCCGAGGCATCCTGCCCCTGTCCCACAATGCGCGTTTCGAGCCCTCCGCGACCGCTTGGCTCAGGTCCATGCGCCTCCTGCGCAGTTTGACGGCTGCTTCCCGTCGTGCAGAGGACTTTGCCCCGTGAATTCTCCGCGGCTGCAGCCGCAGCCACATGGGACGGTTCGGTCGTTGTGGCCACGGGTGCTCCCGTGGAATTGTGGGAACTCGATTCCGACGTTCACCTTCCGGATTCGCCCGAATTTTATTCCGTGAATCTTCCGCGGCTGCAGCCGCAGTCACCCTTCAGATCCGCTGAGTAGTCAAGTCCCCGCCCGACCGGCCCCCACGAGGCGAGACGCTCATCCACTAGCTGAGCTCATGGCTGTTAACTCCGCCCTAAGCACCTCTTCCGTGGCCGAGGCATCCTGCCCCGCTCCTAAACTTCCGCGTTTCACTCCATTCGCACCCGTCTCACGTTATCCCCTGCGCTTTCTGCGCCTCTTCGCGGCCGCACCCCCACCCCTCGGCAATACCTACTTCGTATTGTTATCCTTCACCGTGGTGAGGAACTCCACCGGCGCGAAGTCATCGGTGAGCACGCGGGCGCGCTTCACACGCGCGGCGGGGATTGGCATCACCTCGGACTTGATCTGCGCAAGGTCGAGTCGACCGGCGAAGGCGGGGCGCTGCAGCTTCGCGGGATCAGGCCATTTCGACGGGTCGGTGATCGACGGGGAGGTATACTTCACCGCCATCGCGATGACGTTGCCGCGGCCGTCCACCCCGAGGAGCACGACTTGAGGGAACACCGCCTGGATCGTCCTCAGGTCGGAGAAATAGAGCTCGGTGGTCGCGTGGAGGTTGCTCACAAACACGCCGCGGTCGGTAAGCCGCGCGGCACACTCGCGGTAGAATTCCTCGGTCTTCAGGTGTGGCGGCACCGAGTCGCCCCGAAAAGCGTCGAGGATGATCCAATCCCACCGCTCGCGGTCGCGTTTGATGAACATCCGGCCGTCCATGATCGTCACGGGGGTGTTGGCCGTGGGCGTGAATTTCATGCGCGTGCGGCAGAGCTCGTTGACCATGGGGTCGAGTTCCACCGTATGCAGCAGGGTGTCGGGAAAGGCCGCGGTGAAGAGACGATGAAAGCCTGCCCCGCCGAGCCCCACCATGAGCACGCGGCGGGGATTCGGCTCGATGAAGAGCGCCCCGTACAGGGACTTGGTGTACGCGACCACCAACCGGAGCGGGTCGGAGAGGTCGACAGCCGACTCCAGCGTATCGGCCCCGCGGTAACGCGCCCGCAGCTCCACGATGTCGCCCGTGCGCTGGAGCGTGATGCTGTTGTAGGGCGTGTCGAAACGCTCGACGTAGTCCTGCGCGCGAGCGGCGGCCGCGAGCGCGGTGAGCAGAAGCGGAACCAGGAAAAAGCGGGACGGGATCATGACGCGGCGGCGGGACGAATGAGGCGCAGCAGCACGGCGAGGCTGACAAAGGCCACCACCAGCCAGAGCAGGAGCAACGTGGAGACCGGTAGATGCGGGATCAGGACAAACGCCGTGAGCATCACGCCCGCGATGTTGCCGAGCGTGCTGACCCCATAAACCACGCCTGAAGCCTTGCCCGGCGGCGTACCCCGCGACGCGAGGTACTGCACGCATTGCGGACCGAAGGTGGAGAGCGCGGTCACGGGCAGGAAGAAGATGCCGACGCAGGAAACGGCGATGGCCACCCCGACATCGGCGAACGCAGACTCGATCCCAGCGAGGAGCGAACGACCGAGAAAGGCGACGATGCCAAGGGTCGCGACGGCAACGAGCGCGCAGGCGAGGCCGGCGCGCCTGCGAGAAACATCCGGCAGATTGCTGATGATCCCTCCGAGGATCGATCCGGCGGAGAAGGCCGCCAGAAAGGTCGAGATGAGCCACGCCCAGACGACGATGGAGGAGCCAAAGTGCGGGTTGAGGAGCCGGGAAGCCAGCAACTGGAAACCCATGCTCAGGATGCCGAGGACGACGACGACCGCGTGAAAGGCGAGGTGCGACACGATGGGGCCGGAAAGTGCGCGGCGCTCGAGGGGATGTCACCATGAAATCTCCAGTTGTGACCCCGCCCGCATCGCCCGCTTGCGGGCGATCCGATTACTCCTCTCATTGCCGGCCATGAAACTGATCCCCACGCTTCTCTGCCTCCTCGGACTGCACGTCGCCGCGATCGCTGCCGCCACCGACGAATTTCCCTCCATCAGCCATCAGGAGCTCACCGCGGCGATGGCCTCAAAAACCGTGACGATCATCGACGTCAACGGAACCTCCTCGTTCAAGAGCGGCCGCATCCCCGGCGCAATCGACTACGCCTCCCTCCGCGGCGGCCTGGCGGGCACCCTCCCGAAGGATAAGGCCGCGCTCGTCGTCGCCTATTGCGGCAACGAGAAGTGCAAGGCCTACCGCACCGCGGCGAAGGCCGTCGCTGCCCTCGGCTACACCAACGTCAAACACTACGCCCCCGGCATCGCCGGTTGGCGGGCCTCCGGCGCGAGCATCGAAAAGGGCGCGGAATAACCCGCGCCCCCTCGCCTCAGGCGGGCGTTTCAGGCGACCAGCGGAAGACGACGCTCGTCAGCGGCGGGAGAGAAACCGGCAGCGAGTGGGCAAGGCCGTCCCAAGGACGATCCTCAGCCAAGCGGCCGCCGTCGTTGCCGGCGCCCGTGCCGCCGTAGAAGGCGCTGTTGGTGTTGATGACCTCCCGCCAGTAACCGCCCCGCGGCACGCCGATGCGATGCTCACGGCGGGCGCCGCCGAAGTGGCACACCACCGCGTAGAGGGTACGCTCCTCCGCGTCACAGCGGATGTAGGCGATCACGTTGGCATCGGCGTCCTGGCAACTCAGCCAGCGGAAACCCCGCGGATCGAAATCGTGGCGGGATAGCGCCGGTTCCGAAACGTAGAGCCGGTTGAGGTCGCGCACCAGAAGGCGGATCCCCTCGTGGTCGGGGTACTGGCAGAGGTGCCAATCGAGGCTGCCGGCGTGGTCCCATTCGCGGGACTGGCCGAACTCGGAACCCATGAAGAGCAACTTCTTCCCGGGCCACATCCACGAGTGGGCGTAAAGCGCGCGCAGGTTGGCCGCCTTCTCCGGAATGTGCCATGCGCCCATCTTGTAGAGCATGGACGCCTTCCCGTGCACGACCTCGTCGTGGGAATAAACCGTCACGAACTTCTCGGAGTACTGGTACAGCATCCCGAAGGTGAGGTCCGAGTGGTGATGCCGGCGATGAATGGGCTCCTTGGAGAAGTAGCGCAGGGTGTCGTTCATCAACCCCATGTTCCACTTGTAGTCGAAGCCGAGCCCGCCCTCGGAGGTCGGCCGGCTGATCCCGGCAAACGACGTGCTCTCCTCGGCGATCATCACCGTCCCTGGGTGGTACTGGTGCACGAGGTCGTTCACGCGCCGCAGGAAGTCGATCGCCTCGAGGTTCTCGCGGCCGCCGTGGCGATTCGGCACCCATTGGCCCTCGGGCCGCGAATAATCGAGGTAGAGCATGGAGGCCACCGCGTCGACGCGCAGCCCGTCGAGGTGATACCGGTCCAGCCAAGCCAGCGCGCTCGCGATCAGGAAGCACCGCACTTCGTTGCGGCCGTAATTGAAGATCAGCGTGCCCCAATCCATATGCGCGCCCTGCCGAGGGTCGGCGTGCTCGTACAGGTGCGTGCCGTCGAATTCCGCGAGCGCGAACGCATCCCGCGGGAAATGCGCCGGCACCCAGTCGAGGATCACGCCGATGCCGCGCGCGTGCAGGTGATCGACGAACCACGCGAAGTCCTCCGGCGTGCCGTGCCGATGGGTCGGCGCGAAGAAGCCGGTGACTTGATAGCCCCAGGAGCCGTCGAAGGGATGCTCCGCCAGCGGCATCACCTCCACGTGCGTGAAGCCCATCTCCGTCACATGATCCGCCAGCAGCGGCGCGATTTCACGGTAGGTCAGCGGCCGGTCACCGTCCTCCGGCACCCGGCGCCAAGATCCGAGGTGCACTTCGTAGATCGACATCGGCCGGTCCAGCTTCCCCGCCTCGTCGCGGCGCCGCCGCATCCAGGCGTCGTCCGTCCAGCGGAACGCGCGCGTCCCGCACACGATCGCGGCGTTGTTGGGCGGCCCCTCGAAATAAGTGCCGTAGGGATCGGTCTTCAGCCGCAGGTGCCCGCGCACGTCGCGGAGCTCGAACTTGTACAGTTCGCCCTCCCCCAGCCCGGGCACGAAGAGCTCCCAGACTCCCGACGAACCGAGCGGCCGCATCGGGTGGTACCGGCCGTCCCAGTGATTGAAGTTCCCCACCACCGACACCCGCGTCGCCGCCGGCGCCCACACCGCGAACGACACGCCCTGAACGCCGCCGAGGTCGCGGACGTGCGCGCCCAGCTTCTCATGGACGCGGTGCTCGTTGCCTTCGTTGAAGAGGTAGAGGTCCTGCTCCCCGAGCGTCGGCAGGAAGCAGTACGGGTCGAAGAACTGCCGGATCTCGCCGTTGGCGCGCGTGGCGCGCAGCTGGTAACGGAACACCCGCTCGCGGCCGGGGATGAAGACCTCGAACAGCCCGTCCTCCGCCACCCGCTCCATCGGGAACGCGACCGCCGGCGACGCCTCGAGGTCAACGACCTCGCAGGCCGCGACCTCCCGCAGGAAGGCCCGGGCCACCACGCCCTTCACGCGGCGACGCGTGATCGGGTGCATCCCGAGGATCGAGTGCGGCGCGGCATGGCGCGCCTCGCGCAGCAGGTTCAGGTCGGATTTGGGCAGGATCACGGCGGCGGTTTCCAATGCGCACCGTGCGGCAGTCGCCGGATGGCGTCTAGCCCGCATTCACGGGGAAACCCGCGGCCGTCCCTCGAGGAAACCCTCAGCGGCTCTGCAAATGGTGCTTGTTCAGGCCGGCCTTGCGGCAGGCGTCCCAGACGAAGGTCAGCCGCTCCAGCGTCGCCTTTTCGTCGGACCGGATGAGCACCGGGATGTCCTTGTCGACGTTCTTCACCTGCGCGAGCACGCCGGGCAGCTCGGCGTCGGAGACCGCCTTGCCGTTGAAGGTGAGCGCGCCGTCCTTCGCGATGCCGATGGTGACGCTGCCGCGGAACTCGTTCTTCCCCGCGGTCTCCACCTTGGGGAGGGTGATGTTGAGCGTCGCGGCCGACTTGAACTGCATCGTGACGAACGCGAAGAAGATCAGCATCACGAGCACGTCGATCAGCGGCACGAGGTTCATCTCGGGCCGCTTGCGCCGCTTGTGGGCGAGCAGGCTCATTGCGGGCCGGGCTTGCGCTGCAGGATGCGCTCGAGGAGCACGTCGAGCTGCGCCGCGTAGTTCTCGATCTTGCGCTGCAGGTAGCCGCTGCCGACCAGCGAGGGAATCGCGATGCAGAGGCCGATCACCGTCGCGGAAAGCGCCAGCGCCACGCCTTTGGTGAACGCCACGGGGTCGGGCAGACCGGTGTCGGGCGAGATCTGCGAGAACACCTGCAGGAGGCCGGTGACCGTGCCGGTGAGGCCGATCAGCGGCGCTGCGGCATAGATGACGTCCAGGTACGGGATGCCGCGCTCCATGCGGTTGACCTCCAGCCGCGCGAACGCCTTCACCGCACCTTCGTCGTTCTTATGCTGCTCGGCGAATTCGACGATGCGCGCCAAAACGGTGTGCTTGCCGCCCACCAGCGGGCGGCCTTCCACCACGGCGTCGGCGAGGTCCTGCGGCATGACCGCCGCACGCCGGAGGGCGTAGGCGCGCTCGCAGATGATGAACACCGCGGCGGCCGAGCAGATCCCCAGCGGGTAGATCAGCACGCCGGCACCCTTGAAGACCTCGATCATGGCGAAAAACATGGGTTTAGGATGAACCTGAGCGCGTGAGACGGTCCCGCGAGGGAAAAGTTCAACAAACCTTCCGACAATCGGCGCTCAGGCCGCGAGATAGGGCAAGGCCCCGGCCCGGGACTTCACCGCCGGCACGCCGTCGAGGAGTTCCCCGATCGCGTCCCAACGGCCGTTCACGAGCGCGTCGCGCGCGGCCGGCCGGACCTCGGCGCTGACGCTGCGGCCGCCGAAGCGGACCTCCTGCTTCGCGACGTCGAGCACGACCTCGAGCCCGGGATTGGCCTCGATCGCCGCGGCGATAGCCGCGATGTCCGCCCGCGAGGCGGTGGCGCACGGGATGCCGAGCGTCGTGCAGTTGCCGAAGAAGATCTCGGCGAAGTTCTCGGCGATGACCGCGCGGAAGCCGTGCTTCTGGATCGCCTGCGGGGCGTGCTCGCGGGACGAACCGCAGCCGAAGTTGGCGCCGGAGAGCAGGATCGTGGCGCCCTTGAACCGCGGATCGTTGAGCGGGTGCGGCTTCTCGGTGCCGTCGGCGTTCTTCCGGACGTCGTGGAAGAGGAATTCCCCGAGGCCGTCGAAGGTGACGCACTTCATGAAGCGCGCCGGAATGATGCGGTCGGTGTCGATGTCGTTGCCGGGCACCTGGACGGCGCGGCCGGAGACGGAGGAGATCTTGGCGAGGGCCATGGCGGGAGGGGATCAGCGGTTGACGGCGAAGACCTCGCGGGCGTCGGCGACGGCGCCCGTGACGGCGGCGGCCGCGACCATGAGGGGGCTCATGAGGAGGGTGCGGCCGGTGGGGCTGCCCTGCCGGCCCTTGAAGTTGCGGTTGGAGGAACTCGCGCAGAGCTGGTCGCCGACGAGCTTGTCGGGGTTCATCGCGAGGCACATCGAGCAACCGGCCGCGCGCCACTCGAAGCCGGCCTCGGCGAGGACCTTGTCGATCCCGAGCTTCTCGCATTGGAGGGCGACGATCTGGGAGCCGGGAACGGCGATGGCCTTGACCCCGGGAGCGACGCGGCGGCCGCGGACGAAACGGGCCACCTCCTGGAAGTCGCTCAGGCGGCCGTTGGTGCAGGAACCGATGAAGGCGACGTCGATGCGCGTGCCCTTGATGGCAGCGCCCGGGCGCAGCTTCATGTAGGCGAGGGCCTCCTCGATCGAGGCGCGCTCGTCGGCCGCGGTGGCCCGAGCGGGATCGGGCACGGTCTCGTCGATCGAGATGCCCTGCCCGGGGTTGATGCCCCACGTGACGGTCGGCGCGATCGAAGCGCCGTCGATGTTGACCACGTCGTCGTAAGGACAGCCGGGGTCGCTCGCGAAGCTCTTCCAGCGGGCGACGGCCTCGTCCCAAGCCGCACCGGACGGCGAGTACGGGCGGCCCTTGAGGTAGGCGAAAGTGGTCTGGTCGGGGTTGACGTAGCCCGCGCGCGCGCCGCCCTCGATCGACATGTTGCACACGGTCATGCGCTCCTCCATCGAGAAGCGGTCGAAGACCTCGCCGCCGTACTCGTAGGCGAAGCCGGTGCCGCCGTTGACGCCGAGCACGCGGATGATGTGGAGGATGACGTCCTTGGCGTAGACGCCGGGCCGGAGCGCGCCGTTGACGTTGATGCGGCGGACCTTGAGGCGGCCGAGCGCCATCGACTGCGTGGCGAGCACGTCGCGGATCTGCGTCGTGCCGATGCCGAAGGCGACGGCGCCGAACGCCCCGTGGGTGCTGGTATGGGAGTCACCGCACGCGATCGTGGTGCCGGGCTGGGTGATGCCCTGCTCGGGACCGACGATGTGCACGATGCCCTGCTTACCGGTGGCGCGGTCGAAGAAGGTGATGCCGAACTCGGCGCAATTGCGGCGGAGCTCGTCCATCATGGCCTGCGCCAGCGGGTCGCGGTACGGCTCGACGAGCTGGTCGGTGGGCACGATGTGGTCAACCGTCGCGAAGGTGCGGTGCGGCATGGCGACCTTCAGGCCGAGGTCGCGCAGCATGCCGAACGCCTGCGGGCTGGTGACCTCGTGGATGAGGTGGGTGCCGATCAGCAGCTGGGTCTGGCCGTTGGCGAGCGTGCGCACGGCATGGGCCTCCCAGACTTTCTCGAAGAGGGACTTGGGCGTGGTCATGAGGAAAAGGAACCGGACTGTACCATCCGCTTGTCATACCCGGAAGTACTCTTTTAGGACTCTGTGATGCCGGCCGAGCATCACATGCCGTTCACCCTCCGCCAGCTCGCGTACTTCCGCGAGGTGGCCCGGAGGCTGCATTTCCGCCGCGCGGCCGAGGCGCTCGCCATCGCCCAGCCCGCCCTGAGCCGCGCCGTGGCGCAGCTGGAGTCCGACCTCGGCGCCGACCTGCTCCGCCGCACCCGCCGTGGCGTCGAGCTCACGCCGGCCGGACGGCTTCTCCTCGAGCGCAGCGAGCCGCTCCTCCGCGGCCTCGCCGCCCTGCCCGCCGACCTGCGCGCGCTGGCCGGAGGCCAGGTTGGCCACCTGCGCGTCGGCTTCACCGGCCTCGCCATGGCCACCGTCCTGCCCGGCCTGCTGCACGGGTTCCACGCCGCCCATCCCGGGATCCGGCTGGAGCTCACGGAAATGCCCACTTCCGCGCAGCTCACCGCCCTGCTGGCCGGCGAGCTGGCCTGCGGTTTCTTCCACCCCGACGCCCCTTCCCCGGGCATCGAGACGCGCCTCCTGCTCCGCGAACGCAACGGGATCCTGCTCTCGGCAGCCGATCCCCTCGCCCGCCGCCGCACCCTGCGGCTGCGCGAATTGGCCGAGACACCGTTCGTGCTCTTTCCCCGCCAGCACAATCCGGGCTTCTACGACCGGATCCTCGCTTCATTCGCCGCGGCCGGGGTCACGCCGAAGATCACCGAGGAAGTCTGGCCGCGGGCCAACGGCATCGGCTTGGTGCGCGCCGGCCTCGGCGCGACGTTCATGACGCCGTCGGAAAGCCGCCACCTGCCACCGGAGGTCGTGTGCCGGCGCCTGCTCGGGCCCGCCCCCGAGAGCCGGCTGGTCCTCGGATGGAAACCCACCCCTGACCTGGAGCCCACGCTGGCGGCCTTCCTAGCTGTCGCAGCGAAGCGTCCGGCGGAGCGACAAGTTACCTCCGCAGCCGCATCGTCGTGATCCGCGGCGCTTTTCTGCTTGCGCCACCTCTTCGGCTGGGACTCCCTCGCCACCCCGTCGACAAGGCGGGTCTTGAACTGAATGTCGGGGCGTAGCTTAGCCTGGTAGAGCGCTACGTTCGGGACGTAGAGGTCGTGAGTTCGAATCTCACCGCCCCGACCATTTCAGGCTGAAGATCAACCCTCCTACGGGTTTTCGCGCTTCTTCTTCCGCCCCGTGCGGCCCGCCGACTTAGCGGCCTCACCCCAACTCGCGTCGACGACCGGGACCTGTGCGGCCATCGCCCGTTGCACCGCCCGCACCTCGGGTCGACCTGCCAGATTCGTCCATTCATGTGGATCGTTCACCGAATCGTAGAGCTCTTCCTGGCCGTCCGCGTAGCGAAGGTAGCGCCAACGCGAGCCGGTGATGGCATAGTTACCGGCGTCGAAGGTGGTGACGACGTGACGATCAGACGCGCCGGCAGGATTCCGGAGGAGTGGCCCCAGCGATTCGCCCGCGAGCCCCGGACGCGGCGTCAACCCGCATACGTCGATCAGGGTCGGGTAGAGGTCTATCAGTCCGACCGGGGCGGCGCAGATCGCACCGCGCGGAAAGGCCGCAGTCGCGCCCTCCTGCGGCGTCGCCACGATCAACGGCACCCGCGTGGAACGCTGCCAGCCGGTCCACTTGCCCCAGTGCTCCTTTTCGCCGAGATGCCAGCCATGATCCCCCCAAAGGACGATCACCGTATTACCGGCGGCAGGACCTTCGTCGATCGCCGCCAGCAGCTTGCCGACCTGAGCGTCGATGAAGGAGACGCAGGCCAGGTAAGCAGTCACAGCAGCCTTCCACTGGCCGTGCTTCACGACGGAGGCATGCGAGCCCGCGGTGACGGGATCGCGGGCCCACCGGCGCCCCGTGTCACTCAGGTCATCCAGGTCGTCGGCTCTGACAACGGGTAGCTGGATATCGAGGCCTTCATAGAGGTCGAAATACTTTCGCGGGGCGAACAGCGGGATGTGGGGACGGTAGAAACCCACGGCGAGGAACCACGGTTGCGCGGGCGTACGCGCCTGCTCGCGGATCCGCTGCACCGCCCAGTCGGCGATCTGACCGTCGCCCATATCAGCATCCTCAACGTCAAGCGGCCCCCAGTCGAAGGACTCCCCGTTGGGCGAGGCAGCGGCGCGGTCACTCGGCATCCGGTTGAGCGGGAGCACGATTGGGCGACCCTTAAGGACCGTATGGTGCTGCGGATTGGCCGAACCCTTGGAAGGCAGCTCCCCGGCGGTGTAGCTGGTCGCCTCAGGAGTGAAGGGGCTCCAGCGCTGCTCCGGGTAGAATTCGCTCTCAGCGAGGCCCGTCCCCTTCTGGTGGAGAAGCTTCCCGGTTCCGAAGGTGCGGTAGCCGGCCCGCTGAAAGTGCTGGGGTAGCAGGACCAGATCGGGCCTCGCCGTGCGGATGGCGCCCCCGTCGTTGGCCAGTACGCCGGTCTGGAAGGGCTGCAGGCCGCTGAAGACCGCTGCGCGCGACGGATTGCAGAGCGGCGCGGCGCAGTGGGCGTTGGAGAACGTGACGCCGCGCCGGGCGAGGCGGTCAAGGTGCGGCGTCTTAACCTGCGGATGGCCCTTCAGTGGTCCGATCCAATCGTTCAGGTCGTCGACCGCGATGAAGAGGACGTTCGGGGGCACGGACTGGACGGGCGCGGCGGCGCGGACGAAGCCGACGACGGCCAGCAGGATCAAAACGGCGGCGGAGCGTCGCCAAACGGGAAAATTCATGGGAAAAGGGTGGCGATGAAAGGGATGCAGGCTGAACCCGCAACGGCGGAGGATTGCCCTTTCCCACCGATTTGACCGGGAGCGGGGCGGGGAACGGTGGACGCGATTGCCAGGGCTCATCTCTAAAATCAGGACCGATCAGCTGCCGAAGGCTAAGATGACCGGAGACCTACGGCCAGTTTCCGCTCGGCAGTTCTGCTGCTGCTCACTTATCACCTCCGATAACGATCCCCGCCTCACCTCACCAACCCGCCACTCCTTCGCCACGTTCCCTTTACCCGCCATGTCCCAGCTTACGATCAAGGACGAGTCCCAGCGCGAGATCCTCGGCATCTTCCAGCGCACCGGTGCGCTACTCAGCGGCCACTTCGTGCTGCGCTCCGGCCTGCACAGCGCGCACTACTTTCAATGCGCGCAGGTGTGCCAGCGGATGGACGCCGTGGAGCGCCTCGCCGAGTTGCTGGTCGCGAAGCTCCGCGCCTCGGGCGTCGCGTTCCAGACCGTGCTCGCCCCGGCGATGGGCGGTCTCGTGATCGGCCAGGAGGTCGCGCGGCAGGCCAAGGCGCGCTTCATCTTCGCGGAAAAGGAAAACAACGCGCTCGTGCTACGGCGCGGTTTCACGATGGCGCCGGGCGAGCCCGTGCTGATCGTCGAAGACGTCGTCACGCGTGGCGGCCGTGTCGTTGAGTGCCTAGACATCATCCGCAAGGCCGGGGGCAAGGCCGCCGGCATCGCCATGCTGGTCGACCGCAGCGCCGGTACGACCAAGTTCGAGGTTCCGGCCTTGTCCCTGCTCGAGCTGAGCTTCCCCACCTACGCCGCCGACGCCCTGCCGCCGGAGCTCGCGGCGCTGCCGGTCCAAAAACCGGGCAGCTGAACCGCCCTGCAGCGTTCAGCGCACGTTCACCACGACGTAGCGTACCCCGCGTCCGTCGAAAACCGCGACGAGGTTTCGGCCCAGCCGGACGCGCTCACGGGCCGACTTGAGGTCGGGCACCGGACCGCGATTGACCTCCAGGATCACCTGACCCTTCGCCAGCCGGTCCCGATGCGGCGAATCCTCGGCCACCCGCGTGATGACCAGGCCGGAAATGCGCGGGTCGTTCAGGCCCAACCGGCGGCGGGCATCAGGTGAGAGCGGCGCGACATCGACGCCCGCGAAAAGTTCATCCGGATTCTCGACCACGCGCCCCAGGGTGACCTTGAGATCGCGCGACTTGCCGTCGCGCATGATGCGGAGCTTCGCCTCTGAACCAGGCAAGGTCTGTGCGACGAGCAGCCGCAGCTCCTCCCATGAGTTCACCGTCTGGCCGTTGAGAGCGACCACCACGTCGGACCGGCGCAGCCCGGCTTCGTCCGCCGGGCTGCCGGGCTCGATCTCGGTGACGACCATTCCGCGGGCGTCGCGCTTGAGGCCGAGTTGTTCAGCGAGATCGGCGGTGAGGGCGTCGCCCCCCGTCACCCCGATGAACCCGCGGGCCACCGCGCCGGTCTCCACGAGGCTGTTCATGATGAACCGCGCGAGGTTGACCGGAATGGCGAAGCCGATGCCGACGCTGCCGCGCGACGGCGTGATGATGGCGCTATTGATGCCTATGAGCCGGCCGCGCGCATCGACGAGGGCACCGCCGGAATTGCCCATGTTGATCGCGGCATCGGTCTGGATGAAATCCTCGTAGCCCGAGACATTCTCGAGGAGCCCCAGCTTGCTGCGCCCCTTGGCAGAGATGATTCCCATCGTGACCGTCTGGCCGACGCCGAGGGGATTACCGACGGCGAAGACGACGTCACCCACGCGCAGCTTGTCGCTGTCGGCGAGCGGGAGCGTCGGCAGCCCCTCTCCGTCGATCTTCAGCACCGCAACGTCGGTCTTGGGATCGGTTCCGACGACCTTGGCCATGAAGTCGCGGTCGTCGGCCAGGGTAACCTTGAGCTCGTCGGCGCCCTCGACGACGTGGTTGTTGGTTAGGATGTAGCCGTCGGCCGTGACGATCACGCCGGAGCCGAGCCCCTCCTGCCGGCTCTCGCGCTCCTGGTCGGGGATGTTGCCGAAGAATTGCCGGAAGAACGGGTTGATCGCGATCCGCTCCTTGATGATCTTCGTCGAGTAAACCGAGACGACGGCGCGCTGGGCGGGCTCAAGCACGTCGGCGTAGCTGCGCACCCGGCCGGCAGAGTCACTTCCGGCTCCGAGGTCGCTGGTGTCGAGCGTGACCTCGGGCGGACGTCCCTTCGGGGGCTCGCGGCGGGAATCGCGGGGAGAAGCGGCCGATAAGGAGAGCGAGCCGCAGGCGAGCAGGACGAGGACCGGGCGGAGCAACGGGCACTTCATGCCCGGAACGGTGAGCGTAGGCCCACCCATCCGCAACCCGGCGGCGGAGCGCCGGCAAGGTCAGAAGCCCTTGACGCGGAAGAGGCCCGTGACGCTCTCGTTGCTGTTGATACGCTGAATGGCCTTGCCGAGCAGCGAGGCGATGCTGAGCACGGTCACGGGCAAGCCGCGGGTGTCGATCGGGGTGGAGTTCGTCGTGATGAGCTCGTCGATCGGCCCGCCGCGCAGGCGTTCCACGGCAACATCGTTGAGGATGCAGTGGCTGACGGCCGCGCGGATGCTGCGGGCACCGTGGGCGCGAAGGATCTTGGCGGCAGCGCAAAGCGTGCCGGCCGTCTCGGTGATGTCGTCGACCAGCAGGACGTCGCAACCCTCGACATCACCGACCACGTTGATGGCCTCGACGGTGGTGGCGCTCTTGCGCTTCTTGGCGACCAGGGCGAGACCGGCGCCGAGCACATCGGCGTAGGCGGCGGCCATCTTCATGCCGCCGACATCGGGCGAGCAGACCACGAGTTTCTCGGGCTTCGAACGGGAAAGGTGCTCGAAGAAGACCGGCGAGGCGTAGAGGTGGTCGACCGGGATGTCGAAGAACCCCTGGATCTGCTGGCTGTGCAGGTCCATCGTGAGCATGCGGTTTGCGCCCGCGGCCACGATGAGGTTGGCGACGAGCTTGGCCGTGATCGGCACGCGGGGCTGATCCTTGCGGTCCTGGCGGGCGTAGCCGTAGAACGGCAGCACGGCCGTGATGCGCTGCGCCGAGGCGCGCCGCGCGGCGTCGATCATGATCAGGAGCTCGACGAGGTGATGGTTCGTCGGTGGACAAGTCGACTGAATGATGAAGACATCATGCCCGCGGATGTTCTCGTTGATCTTAACGAACGTCTCCCCGTCGGGGAAACTGGTGACCGTGGCCTCTCCCAGCGGCTCCCCGATCGACCGGCAGATCTCCTCCGCCAGTACGCGATTTGAATTCCCGGAGAAGATCTTGAGCCGAGAGTCGGTCATGGGGCCGGCATCTTGCGGTCGGTCCCCTCGGGAGAAAGCTTTTTCAGATCGGCGATCACCGCTTCCAGCGCATCCACGCGACGGAATAGGTCGGGCAGGCGCTCCCGGAGCACCGCGATCCGGCGCTCGAGCATGTAGGGCAACGCCGGGCTGCCGTTGACGAAAGCACCGGCGTCGACGTCCGCCGTGACCGCCGCGCCCCCTCCGACCTTCGCCCCCCGGCCAAGGTTGATATGGCCGGCCACCCCGGCCTGACCGCCGAGCACCACGTAGTCCCCGAGCGACGTGCTACCGGAGATCCCGACATGGGCGCAAAGAATGCAGTGCCGGCCGATGCGGACGTTGTGGGCGACCTGCACCAAGTTATCGATCTTGGTGCCCTCCCCGACCGTCGTGCGCCCGAAGCGGGCGCGGTCCAGTGTGCTGTTGGCCCCGATCTCTACGTCGTCGCCCACCTCGACGTTCCCCACCTGCGGCACTTTCTCGTGCCGCCCAGCCACGAATTCATACCCAAAGCCGTCCGATCCCACGACGACGCCGGGGTGAAGCCGCACGCGGCGACCGACCACGCACTCCGCGGTCACGACGACCCCCGGCATCAACCAGGATTCGTCTCCGACTAACGCGCCGTGACCGAGGAAGATCTGCGCCTGCAAATGGGCGCGCTCGCCGACCACGGCGCCGGACTCGACCACGCAGAGCGGCCCCACGGTGGCTGAGGCGGCCACCCGGGCGCCTGGGCTGATGACAGCGCTCGGGTGGATTCCGGGCGCGGGCCGGGGCCAGAGGCGCTGCTCGATCCGGGCGCAGACCCTAGCGAGGGCCACGGACGGGTTGTCGACCAGCAGGAAAAGCTGCCCGGCCGCAGGCTGGCCGGCGTGGTCAGCCGGCAGCAGGACCACACTCGCCTTCGTCGCGGCGACCTCGGCCTTGTAACGGGGATTGCCGAGGAAGCTGAGATCGCCGGCCTTGGCCTCCGCGAGGGCCGCGATGCCGCGAATGCGCTCATCCGATGCGCCGCGACGTTCGCGAGCGCCGGTGATCTCGGTCAGTTCCGCCGCGGAAAACTCGAACTGCATGGGCGCAGCGTGGGACTTTGCCGCCGCCGCGCAATTCCGCAGACGGTCGCGTAGGGACGGAAACAAAAAGGCCCCGCGTTTCAGGCGGGGCCGATTTTTTGAAATTCAGCGCTGACGCGGCGTCACTTCTTGGGCGAGACGCCCGGAACGGTGATCGGAGCCGAGGGGGCGGCGGGCGCCGGGGCCGCAGCGGGGGCCGCAGCCGGAGCGGCGGCGGCCGCGGGACGGTCCTTGTTGATCTCCTTCATGACGTCGTCGGTGATGTCATACGCGGCGTCGGAGTAGACCACGTTGGAGATCCCGATCGCGGTGGGACCGGCCTTGTCGACGACCAGCGTGGTTCCCTTACGCTTGGCGACGTCGCCGACGAGCTTGGTGATTTCCTCGAGCATGAGGGCGCGGAAGGTGTTGAGGCGCTGGCCGAGGGAGTTGCGAGTGTTCTGAATGAAGGTCTGGACCTCGCGCTGCTTGTTTTGGATGGCCTCGAGCTTCTTCTGAGCCTCGTTCTGGGCCTTGGACTTGGCCTCGGCCGAAAGCGCGGGGCTGTTTGCCTGCTCATTGAGGGTCTTGTACTCCTCGACGAGGGCGTTGCCCTCCTTGTTCATCTTGTCGACCTCTTCCTGGGCCTTCTGATCATCTGCCTGGATCTTCGCGTTCTGCTCGATCGTTTTGTAATGATTGTCGTACAACTTGGCCATGTCGACGGTGGCCAGCTTGACGGCCGGCTGGGCGCCGGCGACGGCCGCGGCGGCGAGCGAGGCCGCGATGGCAAAGAGGGAGCGGAGGGAGTTCTTCATGGATGGAAACGGTGGATTAAACCGGCGAAAAAGTCAGATTCAGAAGCGGGTGCCAAAGGAAAAATTAAACTGGTTACCCTTCTTGGCTTCCTTCGACCCGGTGATCGGGATGCCGAAATCGAGGCTGAGCGGAGCGCCGGCCACGAAGAGCCGGAGACCGAAGCCGAAGTTGTCGTGGTAGGAGGCCGGATTGAAGTCGTAGGCGCCTTTGTTGACGAATCCGGCGTCGTAGAAGAGCGCGAACCGGATGGGGCTGACGATGTCGGCCGAGTATTCGGCGCTGAAGAAACCGTAGGTCTTGCCGCCGATGGGTTCGTTGAACGGGTCGCGGGGTGAAACCTCGCGGAACTCGTAGCCGCGCAGGGTCTGCGGGCCACCCAGATAGAACTTGTTATAATAAGGAACGTCATCCGAGTCGCCGAAGTTCTGGATGACGCCACCGCGGGCGATCAAGGCCAGCACCTGCGCCTGTGTCTCGAACACGGGGAAGAACTGCGACCCGCGGAACTCGACGCTGTAGTTGTTGTTGATCTTGCTTCCGCCCAGCGGGCCGCCGGCGAAGCGAAAGTTCATCTCCACGCGGTTGCCCGCCGTGGTGTTGATGATCTTGTCGCGGGTGTCGCGCTCGAGCTGGAAGCCGATGCTGGACGAGGCGTTGCTGCCCTCGAGGGCGCGGATCACGGCCGACGCGCTCGGGGAGATGTTGTTGATGTCGAAGACCTCGTACGTGTACGACAGACGCCCGTTCCAGAGTTCGAACAGGTGCTTGCGGAGGTACACCTCGAAGCCCGTCTGGATCTGGCTGTAGAAAGTGCTGTTGTACTCCGAACTGGTGCGGAACACCGAGAAGCCCAACGCGAGCTGACGCTGGAAGAGCCACGGCTCCTCAAAGGAGAGAACCACCTCGCTCGACAGGGACCCCAGCTGCATGCGGAGGCGGAACTTCTGGCCGTCGCCTTGGAAGAACGATCGGCGGTTGAACAGGTCGAAGTTTGACTGCGAGACCTCCGCGAAGAGCGTCGCCCGCTCCAGTGAGGAGAAGCCCGCGCCAAACGTGAGGTTGCCAGTGCGGCCCTCGCGCACGGCGATGCGCATGTTGCGGCGGCCCGGGATGTTGGTCTCCTGATGGGTGACGTTGACGCTCTCGAAGAACCGCGTGTTCTCGAGGCGCAGCTGGCTGATCTTCATCAGCACCGTGCTGAAGACGTCTCCCGGTCCGAGCACCAGCTCGCGCAGGATGACCGTGCTCTTGGTCTTCGTATTGCCCTCGATGACGATGGATTCGACGTTGAACTTCTCGCTCTCGGAAATGATGAACTCGACGTCGATCGCACCGGAGGCGACGTTGGGCTTGCGGTTGAGACGGACACGCGTGTCGAGATAGCCGTCCTTGCCGTAGAAGTCGTCGAGTCGCTCCACGTCCTTATCCAGCTTGGAGGGGACGAAGACGACGCCCGTCTTCTGCCGCACTACACGCTTCAGGAGGGCAGAGTTGAACAGCTTGTTCCCCGAGAAGGAGATCTCTCCCACGCGGTACTGCCGGCCCTCGTTGATGTTCACCACCAGCACCAGCCTCTCCGGCGAGGGATAGTTGAACTGCACCTTGTCCGGCGGGATCTCGACATCAAGGAAGCCTTCCTCGCGGTAGAGGTCGCGCAGCTTGTCGAGGTCGTCGTCGAACTGGTCGTCCTTGAAGCGGCCCGAGCCGGTGAGCCACGAGAACATCCACCATTTCTTGGTCTCCATCGCCCCGCGGAGCTTGCGGGCGGTGATGCTACGGTTTCCCGCAAAGCGGATCTCGGCGATCTTCACCTTGTCGCCCTCGCGGATCTTGAAGACCACCGTGCCGAAGCCTCCCACGCGGTCCTTCTCGACCGTGTAGTTGATCGAGACCTGGTTGTACCCCGCCTTCTGGTAATAATCGCGGAGCTTCTCGGCGTCCTCCTTGATCTGACGCTCGTCAAGCGCCTGGTTGGACTTCACCTTGACCTCCTTCTCGAGCCGGGAGGACTTCACCTTCGTGTTGCCCTCGAAGCGCACCGTGAGGACGCGGAACTTGGGCGTCACCTCGACGACGAGGTTGAAGGTCACGGCGTCAACGGCCTCGTGCTTGACCTCTATGAACTCGAATAGACCCGTGCGGTAAAGGGATCGGATGTCACGATCGAGGATGATCTCGTCGAACTCCCCTCCCTCGCGGATCTGCATGTTCGCGCGCACCACCTGATCGTTCACGTTAGCCGTGCCGACGAATTTGATCGTGACCGTGCCCACCTTGTAGGCCGGCGCTACGGGGCGAATGGCTTGGGAGGACTGCGGGGCCTGAGCCCCTCCCTGCGCTTTACTTACGGAAACCCCTGCCAGAGAGCACCAAGCAAATAAAATAAGGATGCGTGCCGCCCCCCCGTGGAGGCTACTGATGAAAGTTTTCAAAGCGTGTGATGTCCCTGAGGAAGGTGAGTTTTAGTTCTCCTACCGGCCCATTTCGCTGCTTGGCAACGATTAACTCCGCCGAGTCGCTCGCAACTTGGAATTTTTCGTCGGCATCACGAGGCCGGGCGAGCATGAGGACGACGTCGGCGTCCTGTTCGATGGATCCGGATTCACGGAGGTCGGAGAGTCGGGGGGTGCGGTTATCCTTTTCGGAGGAACGATTGAGCTGGGATAGAACAAGGACGGGGACGCCAAGTTCCTTCGCCAGCGCCTTTAATCCGCGGGAAGCCTCGGCTACCTGCTGCTCGCGGGGCACGCGGGCATCCGTCGGGCTGAGCAGCTGCAGATAGTCCACTACAATGAAGCCGAGCGGGTGGCGCGAATGGATGCGGCGCGCCTTGGCCCGCAGCTGCATGATCGAGAGCGCGCTGGAATCATCGATGAAGACGGGGGCCTTGCTGAACTCGTCGGCCGCCTCCAGCAGCCGGTTCTGCTCGTCGCCGTTCTTGGACAAAAGCCCGTCCCGCAGGAGCTTCATGTTCACCCGGGCCCGCGAGCAGAGCATGCGCAGGGCGAGCTGCGAGGCACCCATTTCCAGCGAGAAGATCAGCACGCGCTGCGGCTCGACACCGGCCTTGCGGGGCATGGCCGCCGCCTCGGCGAAGTTCAGCGCCAGCGAGGTTTTTCCCATTGAGGGACGCGCCGCGAGGACGATCATGTCGTTCCGCTGGAACCCCCAAAGCAGCGCGTCGAGGTCCTTGAAGCCGGAGGAGACGCCGGTCAGCTCCCCCTTCTTCATCATCATCTTGGTGATGACGCTCATCGCCTCACGCGTCGCGTCGCGCATCTGGCGGGCGCTCTCGCTCACGCGGCTCTGGGTCACGCCGAAAATCCGCTGCTCCACCTGGTCGACGAACTCGTCGATTCCCCCGGTGAAGCCATAACACTCCTCCACGGCGCCGGTCGCCGCCCGGATGATCTCCCGCAGCAGCGCCAGCTCGCGCACTTTGTCGATGAAGTAACCTGCCTGGGCGGTCGTCGGGATCCGGCTGCTGACCTGCGCGAGGAAGGCATACCCACCGACCTGCTCGAGCTTACGCGCAGTCTTCAGCTCTTCCGCCACCACGGCGACGTCGATGGTCACCTGCCGATTGTAGAGATCCAGCAGTTGCTCGAAGATAACTCCATGCCGAGCATCGTAGAAGGACGCCGGCGCAATCCTGCTCTCCAGGCAGCGTGCGACGACGTCCCCCCCGTCGAGGAGGCAGCACGACAGGAGGTGCTCCTCGGCCTCAAGGCTGTGCGGCAGGGTGCGCCCGGCGGGCGCTGACGCAGGTCGGGCGGCCGGAGAGGCGACAGCGGGCGCGGGCTGATCCATGGTTAAGGCAGTGAGTCAGCGGGTGATACCGGCCGCCGCAACCCCCGCTTGTGAACAAAGTATTCCCAGAAAAGACAAAGGCCGCGCCCGCCGCAGGGGCGGGGCGCGGCCTCAACAAAGAGGCTTTTTACTCGCGCGCTTCCTTGCGCGGACGGCGCTCGGCGCGCTTGTCGGCCGGGTCGGCAGCCGGCTCCACGGCCGCGGGCTCGATCGGGTTCTCGGAGACCACGTCGAAGGGCAGCTCCACGCTCACCTCAGCGTGCAGCTTGATCTTCACCGTGTGCTTTCCGAGTGACTTGACCGGCGTGAAGAGGTGGACCTTGCGCTTGTCGAGCTCGATGCCCGACGCGACAAGCTTCTCGTGCAAGTCCTGTGCGGTGATGGCGCCGAACATCTTGCCGCCCTCGCCCGTCTTCACGGCGAACGCAAGGCTGGTCTTTTCGAGGCGGCGCGCCATCTCGTGGGCGCCGTTGAGCTCGTTCTGCTCGCGCTCGGCGCGACGCTTACGGAGCGCCTCCACCTGCTTGCGGTTTGCCAGCGTGACCGGCACCGCGATCTTGCGCGGAAGCAGGAAATTGCGGGCGTAGCCGGCGCGGACTTTGACTTGGTCGCCTTCGCCGCCGAGACCTTCGACGGGTTTGACGAGGAGCACTTCTGTGGAGGCCATGTGTGTGTCGGGTTAAAAGAGTGTGGATTTCCGGGGTGTCGCGATCCCGCCGCTGCAGGACCGACGGCGCCAAGGAACGGCGCCGCTACGATATGAGGCAAGGAGGTACGTCAGAACGGGACGTCCTCGTCGAGATTCTCCTTTGCGGGCGCCGGGCCGGCGGGATTAGACCGGGAAGGCGGTGAGCTGCGCTCGAAGGAACCGGCGGGGTCGCCGCCCCCTCCTCCGGGTCCGCCGGCGCCGCCCGCGCGGCCGTCGCCGAGGAATTCGAACGCCTCGAGCACGACCTTCATGCGGCTTCGCTTCTCCTTCGTGTTCTTGTCCTCCCATTGGTCGAGACGCAGGCGCCCCTCGACGAAGAGCGGGCGGCCCTTGGTGACATACTTGGCGATGGTCTCGCCCTGCTTGCCCCACGCCTCGACGTCGACGTAGATGACCTCCTCGCGGGACTCACCCGACTCCATCTTGAACTTACGGTTGATCGCGAGGGAGAATTGGCAAATGGGCGTGCCCTTGGGCGTGACCCGGAGCTCGGGGTCGCGCGTGAGGTTGCCCATGAGGAGCACCTTGTTGAGGGAGGGCATGGGTAGGTTGCGGAGGGGTAGCCGCGTGGAGGAGGGATTAGACGGTCTGGATGAACGTGCGGTAAACGCTGCCGTTCAGCCGGAGCTTCTCACGAAGCTGAGCAGGGGCGGCGGCGGGCGCCGCGAAAGCGAGCTGCACGTAGTGGGCTCCGGTGAGCTTGCGGTCGGTCACGCGAGCGAAGTCGCGTTTACCGACGTTGTCGACGGTCGAGACCTCGCCCTTCAGCTCGGCGATGACTTTCTTGATGCCGTCGACGATCTGGTCGACGGACTCCTCCTTACCCCGGTTGTCGAGGATGAAGGAGGCGCGGTAGTTGCGGTTGGCGGATTTCATTTTGGCTCTCTGCGGTTGAGTTGGTTCATGGCGGCCTCGAGGCCGCGGGTAAGCAGCAGTTCAAGGCCATGCACGTGGGCTTCGGTCTTTCCTGAAAGGATGGCGTGCTGCTCGGGCGAAAACCTTCCCAGCACGAAATCAGCGAGGTCCATCTCCGGAGGGTGCTTCGGCCCGATGCCGAGGCGGTAGCGCGCGAAGCCCGGTCCGAGGTGCCGGATCAGGCTGTCGACGCCGTTGTGGCCACCGGCGCTGCCGCCGGCGGTCACCTTGACGAGCCCGAGGTCGAGGGTGAGGTCGTCGTGGACAGCCACCACCGACTCCGGGCCAACCTTGAAGTAACGCGCGAGCGCACCCACCGACTCACCGCTCGCGTTCATGAACGTCTGCGGCTTGGCGAGCCAGAGCAGACCGACGCCGGAATCCCAGCGCGCAATCTCTGCCCTGAACTCAGGCGCCGGCTTCCACGCCAGGCCATGCCGCCTCGCGAACGCGTCGAGCAGGACCCAGCCAAGGTTGTGCCGGGTGCCCTCGTGGGCCCGACCCGGATTACCTAGGCCGGCGACAAGGGAGAAGGACATGACTCAAAGAACGGAACGGACGCGGCGGCCGGACGGGCCGGCGCGTCCGGGAGTACGGCGGGCTTACTTCTTGGCCGGAGCGGCCGGCTTGGCGCCGGCGGCCGGAGCCGCAGCCTTCGCACCCGCGCCAGGAGCGGCGGCGGGAGCAGCGGCCTTGGCGTCGCCCGCGGCGGGGGCAGCAGCGCCCTCGGCGGGAGCGGCACCCTCGGCGGGAGCGGCACCGGCGGCGGCGGAAGCCGTCGCGGCGACTTCCTGCACGATCTCGGCGACCGGCTCGACGCATGAAACGACGGGCTGACCCTGCGGATCCAGGAACTGCACGCCCGGGATGGCCTTGAGGCCGCCCACCTTGATTGTCTCGCCTACCTTCAGTTCAGTGACATCGACTACGATCGCCTCGGGGAGGTCCTTCGGGAGCACGCGGATGCGCAACGTGTGCGAAGCCATCTCGAGCACGCCGCTCTGATTCTTGACGCCGAACGATTCGCCCGAGACGTGCACGGGGATCTGGATCTCGAACTTCTCGTTATCCTTCACCTCTTGCAGGTCGACGTGCAGGTAACGGTCGGTGATCGGGTCGCGCTGGATCTCCTGGAGGAAGGAGAGCGCCTTGTCGGACTTATCGGTCCGCTGCAGCTCGATGAGGACCGCACGGTCGCCGACGCCCTTGAGGAGGCGGACGAACTCCGGTCCGTCGATCGAGAGGGACTCAGGCTTGGTGTGCTTTCCGTACAGGACGGCGGGCACGCGGCTCGCCTTGCGCAGGCGGCGGGAGGCACTGCGGCCAGTCTGGCCGCGGGCGGTGACGTTCAGCTTGAACTTTTGGCTCATGGATTCGTTCCGCCTGTCGCCCCGGAATTGGAGGCAGGCGTAGTGGAAAAGAGTTTCAGGAGATAGGTTCACGGGAGCTGAACGCAACCAAAAGTTTGGTGCCGACGCGGATTTCCGCGGGATTTCGCGCGACGCACGAAAACGAGCATTGACACCCGCGGAGCGCGCCCTGTCTTTCGCCGCCTCATTTCGCGCGTCGCAAGTTGCGTGAAAGCCACTGCCCGGTAGCTCAGTGGCAGAGCAGGTGACTGTTAATCACTTGGTCGCTGGTTCGATCCCAGCCCGGGCAGCCAGTTTGATCCCAACGGCTTAAGTGCTGTTGGGATTTTTTATTGGGACAGTTTTTGACCGGTTTGTTGGGCCTGGATTGGGCCTGGTTGAACTTGAAGGCATTCAGTTGCCTGTCAGCGGGCGGCCTCATGGCGCACCTCCTTCCCTTTCGTCGTCGTGGCGAGATCGTCGGCTGGATCACGGTGCTTGGAGTCGGTGACGACGGGAAACGACGCAAACGGTTCTTCAAGGACAAGACTCGTGCCGAGTCATACCTCAACGAACACCTTCGTCTGAGCGTCGATCCTCTGCACGGTCGTCGTCACGAGGTGATGTTCTCTCTCGAGCGATTGGATCACGTCGGAGTGTTGTTGAACGAGGTGGTCGAGTACTACCTCCGACATGGGTCACGGAAGAGGAACCCTCCCCTGCGGGAATCAAAGTTGGACCGTATCAATCGAAAAGCTCTGTTTTCTCCTGCAGCTTCAGCAGTCCAACGTGGAATTCATCTGCTGCGACTGTCCCAACGTGGAGCGTTTCACCGTGGGAATCCTCGCGCTCGTTGCGCAACGTGAACGGGAGCTGATCTCCGAGAGGACAAAGGCAGCCCTCGCCGCGGCCCGCAGCCGTGGAGTTCGACTCGGCACCCGTACCCCGACCGTCAGGTCTCCCTCATGAGGGAAGGTGTGCGTCGCGAGAAGGAGAAGTTCCTGAACGGCGCCCGTCCCATCGTGACCGAAATCCGCTCAACAGGAGTGCCAACACTGCCGGGCATCGCCGGCTGCCTGACCCGTCGTGGCATCCCCAAGGGGTACGGCAACACGACGTGGTTCCAATCAACGGTGAGAACGGTTATCGCTGCATGAGAAATTGTCGGTGTCTTCTGACGGACGGCGGAGTTTTTCTCCGCGCGGGGCCGCACCGGCCTTCACCCAGCGACAAAGCCGGAACCAAAGGGTGCCTTATATGCGACCCAAGGCGGGCGGAGTGATCGACGGCCTCAACCCACTCGCTTCGACCATCGGCAAAAAGCCAGACCTGCCGACATGGCACGTAAGCTGCGTCCCTCCAACGACCCCTCAACAACAAGTTGACCACCAACCCGTTCAAACCCGCAAACGCAACCCGACAGCAAAACGCCCCCCCTACGACCAAGGCGCTCCGCAGTGACTCAATCATTTACAGCCCCAAAACTTCCTGAACGTCAGAGCGTGGTCGAGATGCTCTACGACCTCAGGGGGTTTCCGGAAACCAGGAGCCTGTTTGAGATTCGGAGGCGGCTCTTCCCCCTGCACTGGCGACTCCTAGATTCGATTCGCCTACTCGTGAGCCGCGATACCACCTCCCCAGAATGGCAGTTAATCAAGGATGTCTCCAAATGCAGGTCATCCCACGAAGTCGACGGGGCGTTCTTCAACTACGAAACCCATCCGTTCAGAACCCCAGACCTCACCAGAATCATCCTGGGACGCCCGAGGGTGCGGGATGCGATTCGACTCTACAGGGGACTCAAGTCAGATTGGCTGGCGAGAAAAGGTGAGATGAAAGTTCAGAACTCGAAAATCTGAACTCATACTTCAGGCCCAAAACCTTTGCTTCCCCAAACTCAAACGCACTTGTGCAAACCTGTTCGCCGTTAACCCGATTGGCCAGAATTGGAGTGCTCGACCGTTAATCACTTGGTCACTGGTTCGATCCCGGCCCGGGCAGCCATTGGAACCCCATCCACTTTCGAGTTGTTGGGTTTTTTTAACTTCAAGGATTTTGTACGCTTTGCCGGCCACTCCGACACTCGGACCTGAGCACCGTGCTCATGGGCACTACAAAAATTGCGCCGGGCAATCCGACTCTACCAGCGACTCAAGCCCAAGTGGCCGTCACCGCGGGAGAAAGATTGGTATCGTAACCACTATTCTGATACACCGACACGCACCCGTTTTCAGAGTCGCTCCGCTTCCGCTGCGCCCAAGGTAACGTGGCGCACCAACAGAGCCTTGCGCGGAATGCCGTCGCTGCCCGGCCGCTTGAACCAGCTGTAAGCGATCAGAAAGGAATCCGCCGAAAGCGGCAGCAGGCTGGTGTAGCCGCAACTGTCGGCCTGCACGTCGGACGAGGTTAGTGGCACGAGAGGAAGCGGATCCGTCCAGTTCCCCCCGCGACCGTCGAGGCTGAAGCGCACTTCCGCACCCGGCCGGCCATAGCTGAGTACAAGGACACCGTTTCCAAGCCGGAGCAGGCGCGGCATCACCCCGGATGGGTTTACGACCACGGGCGTAGACCAGGTTTTCCCCAGGTCGGTCGAACGGCTGGAATAAAGCGGCCCGACGCCCAAGCCGTCCGTAGTACGCAGCATGACCAAGATCGAGCCGTCCGCGAGCAACACGCTGCCCGGTTCGGTGAAACCCTGCGTCCGCGCTCGCGCCTGCGGGTCGGCCTGCGGGTCCGGCTGGTAGGCGATGCGCCCCTGGAGCCGCCATGACCGGCCGGAATCAGTCGAGCGATGGCATGCCACGTCGCCGCCGATCGAGCGGGGGTAGACGACGGCGAGGATCGAGCCGTCATTCGCGAGGTTGAGATCTCCCCACCAGACGACCGGGAAGACGTCCTGAATCGAGTAGCGCTGGAAGCCCGGATCCATGAGCTGCGCGCGCTCGGTAATCCACGTTGCACTCCCCGCTGGCAACCGCGCCAACGGCACACCGCGCAACGCAGCCGGAAGATCATCGTGGCGATAAAACGTATAGGGCAATCGACCGTACGTACCGATGATCGTGCCAGTCGGCTCCGGCAATCGCAGCTCCCGGACGGAGATTGCCGCCGGCGTGACGTCCGCGCGGCCCGCGATGATGCGATCACCGTCGGGGAGCAGCAGACCCGCGGGCCGCTCGGTGGCGTGCTCCAGCGCCCACGACTTTCCTTCATCGGCAGAAACGCCGCGATCAGGCTGGGAGGGTCGTCGGCCGTAGGCGCGGGCGCTATCCTCGTTGACATGGAAAGACAGCGCGATCCGCCCGTCGATAAGCCGGTCGAGGGAGGGAAACTGGTACCGGCCCCAGCGTGATTCTCCAACCGGGCCCTCCGCCACGAGAATGGGCTCGGAGACCCTCACCGAGGACGGTAGCGATGCGCCGCAGAGAGCGCGGAATCCGATGAGGAAACAGATGCCGAGCGACGTTTTCAATTGGAGCACGATCGAAATTGCAGCGGCAGTGAGTAAGGAGCAAAGCCGAAGCCGCGGAGGGCCGCAGTCGGCGGAGAGATACACCGGGAAGGTGAGCCTAACGTCCGACCCTTCTCTTGAATCCGTGCACGCACACGGAGCGGATTGGAGCAGCCTGAGCTCCGTCTCCTCGCGAATCCAAACAGCACCTCCGCCTCGGAGTTAATCCGGCAGTGCTCGAAACCCGAGCATCTACTCAACGGGACCGGAAGACCTCACTCACGAGCGACTCAACGATGAGGGACCGCAACCCGTTGCCATCGCGGCGCACCGCGGCGAGGATATCTTCGATTACGAAGTCGTCGGCAGCGTTAAGGTGCCGACCCGTCGCGAAGCTCAGGAACTGCCGCAGGAGGTGCCGGGTAAAAATGTCCGTCCGCCCTTCCACCAGGATGCGCCTGAAATCCGCGAACCCGTCGTAGGATTCGCCCGAGCTGAACTCACCGCTCGCATCCACCTTCGGGGCGGGCGCCCCGCCCTTCGGCTTCGGATAAACCGTCCGCCAGCGTCCGATCGGGTCGAAGTTCTCCAAGCTGAACCCTAGCGGATCGATCTTGCGGTGGCACTCCGCGCACGCCGGATCCGCCCGGTGCTTAGCCAGCCGCTGCCGGATGGTGGTCGCCCCGGTCACATCGGGCTCGATCGCTGGAACGACGTCCGGCGGAGGCGGCGGCTTGATGCCGAGGATGTTCTCCGAGACCCACACCCCGCGCGTCACGGGCGAGGTCTCGACGCCGTTCGCGCTCACCGTAAGCACCGCCGCCATGCCGAGAAGACCGCCGCGCTGACCGCTTCCCGCAAGGCTCACCCGTTGGAAGCCGTCGGCGATCCGCAGCGTCTTCTGCTCGGGCAACCCGTAGAGCCGCGCCAAGCGCTTGTCGGCGAACGTATGATCAGCGGCGAGGAATTCCCTTACCGGACCGTCCCGCCGCAGGAGATCGCGGAAGAACAACCTCACCTCCGTCTTCATCGCCTCCGGGAGGTTCTCGGCGTAGTAGACGCGCGTCGTCTCCCGCGGCGGCGGCATGCCACCGAGGTCGCGCAGGTTCAGCCACCCGTCGAGGAAGCCGTGGATGAAGCCGTCGACCCGATCGTCCCCGATCATCCGTCGGGCCTGCCGTCTGATCTCGTCGGGCGCCGTGAGCTTTCCGGAAGCGGCGGCGGCCAGCAGCTCGCGGTCGGGCGGCGCGCTCCACAGCGCGTACGAAAGCCGCGAGGCCAGGTCCCAGGGCCCCAGACGGCTCTCATGTTCGCCGGTGATCTCGCTCAGATAGAGGAAGGACGGCGAGCACAGGATCATCTTCACGGTGTCGAGGGCGGCCTCGCGCGGCGTCGCCTGCTCCGCGCGCCGCGTCTCGTAGGCACGGCGGACGGTGGCGCGGTCAGCCTCCGCGAGGGGGCGGCGGTAGGCGCGCTCCGCGAAGGCATGGAGTTGCTCCACCGCCCGCTCGGCCCGGAAACCGCCCTCTCCGAAGACGGCGATTTCCTCGGCACCGCCGCCGGGCTCCGCGAGGGGGCCATCGATCCTGACCTCGCTGATCCGGATGTGCGGTAGTTTCCCTTCCTGCAAAAGGTGAGTGCGGCTCACGCCCGCCTTGGCAAACCGGCCCTGGAAGTCGTCCGCATAACGCCGGTTGATCTGCAGCACCGAGGCGCGCGACTCGTAGGGTCCGTTGGGAAAGATAAAGCGCGGCGTCTGCCCGGCCTCGAGCCACACGCGAAACCTGATCCATTCCGGCTTGTCGTCCGGCACCGCGGCCTGAGCAAGCAACGGCTCGATCGCCTGCGGATAATGGATGTGGTTGCGCGTCGCGTCGCCCGGCACGACGCCGAGGAGGAAGGGTTCGGTGAAATCGATGCCGAAGATCGCGGGATCATAATGCGTGTCGCGGTGCATCGCCTGCGCTTCGACGGCGATGTCGTAAAGACCGGAGACCGGCACGCCTTTCAGGAAGTCCTCGATGTGGCCGTAACCACCCTGCCGCGTGTCGGTGTTCGGCTGCTCGTAGAGGCAAAGATATCGGAAGTTGAACGCCGTTCGGTGGGGCCCCTGCAGTTCCTCGTACTGCACGAAGTGCCCGTTGAAGCGCCAGCTCTGCGGCGGCGTCGCGGGTCGGCCCAGCCGGAGGTCGACCAGACGACTCGCCGCCTGGAAATACTGGTCGAGGAGGAAACCCGACGTGACCAGCGACTTCCCGATGGTGTCGAGGTGCTCGCTGGACTTCTCCTTGGGAAAATCGGCCGTGAGCCCGAGCGTGTCCACCCGCCGCCCGAACAGCGCCGCGAGGGTGTTCTCATATTCGCGGTTCGACAGGCGCCGCATCACGGTGCGGCCGGCCGACCCCTGGAATCGGCCGCGCGCGGAGGCGATGTTCTCCCGCAGAAGCCGGATGATCGCGAGGCGCTCCTCGTCGGAGGGCTGCCGCTCCGCCTTCGCCGGCGGCATCTCACGCAGCGTGAGTTGATCCACAATGTCCTTGGCGTCGATCAGCGCGGCCTCGGTCGCCAACGGCAGCCGGAAGCTCACGAACTCGCGGTCACCCTTGAGCGTCTTCTCATCGTGGCACTCGAGGCAGTAACGCCCCGCGAAACGGGCGAACGCCTCGCCGGCCGGGGGCTCGCCGGCGCCGGTCCAGGCCGCCGTCAGGCCCAGCCACCCGCATAGGGTGAGAACAATCCGGGCACCGCGGGAACGGCCAGCGCCGATCCAGGTTCGCATCGGTCCGGCGGCCACCCTCAAGCCAGACCGAAGCGGCCGGTGCTGGAGCCGAACGACTCGGCCGCCACGCCCATCCGCTGCGCGATGTCGACGAAGAGGTTGCACAGCGGGACCTTGTTCGGGCCCGACGCGGGCAACCGCCGGTACTCACCGTGACGGTAGCCGCCTCCGGCGAGGAGGATCGGCAGGTCGGAATTCTTGTGGGTGTTGGCGTCGCCGATGCCGCTGCCGAAGAGCACCGCGGTGGAATCGAGGAGCGTGCGCTCACCATCGTTCATCGCGGCGAGGCGCGCGATGAACTTGCCGAATTGTTCGACCTGATGGGTCTCGAGCGTGATGAGGTGCCGGATGGCCGCCTCGTCGTTCCCGTGGTGGGAAAGGCCGTGGTAGGACTTGTCGATACCGAGATCCTGCGGAAGGTAGTCGCCGCCGATCTCGAGGGTCGCGATGCGAGTCGCATCCGTCTGCAGCGCGAGCGCCAGCAACTCGTAGAGCAGCGGCAGGTCGGCCACGCGGCTGCGGTTGACCGGGCGTTCGAAAGGCGGCTTCGGCTTGGGCTGGCTGGCCCAGCGGCGACGCAACTCCAGGCGCTTTTCCACGTCCCGGATCGAGGTGAAGTACTCGTCGAGCTTCTCCTTGTCCTCGCGGTTCACGCGCCGGGCCAGGCTGTTCGCCTCGCCCAGCACGGTGTCGAGCACCGAGGCCTGCAGGCGATTGTCACGGTCGCGGCGGTCGCGACGCGCAGCCGAGTCATCCACGAACAGGCGGTCGAAAAGTTCCGCGGGGCCAGAAATGGGCGGCACCCGCACGCCGGCCCTCGTCCAGGCGATCTGGCAGCCTCCGTGGATGCCGCCTTCAGACCCCACCGTCAGCGATGGGAAGCGCGTCTGATGACCGATCTCGTCGGCCATGAACTGGTCGATGGTGACATTGCCCTGCGGGCGGTTCTGCGCCTCGGAGTTGAGCACTCCGGAAAGGAACGAATGGACCGCGAAGTGACCGCCCTTGAGTCCGTGGTCGAGGCCGCGGTAGACGGTGAAGTGCCGGCGGACGTCCCAAAGCGGCTTGAGCAACGTTGTCTGTTCATAGGCCGAACCGGTCGTCTCGGGAAACAGCTGCTTCACCTGGAAGCCCAGCAGGTTGCCGACCGCGACAAACCGCCGCGCCCCCGTTCCCGCTCCCCGCGCGGCCTGGATCGGGGAGGTGCCTCCGACGGAGCTAGCCAGGAGTGACGGCAGAGAGGGCAACGCGAGCGACGCGCCAAGTGACCTCAGGATGAACCGGCGACGGGTGACATTCTTCATTCTGACGGGGTGTCTTTATTTTTTGGGGCCAGGACGGTGCGAAGGGAGCCGGGCCAACTTCAATCCGCAGCACGCGCAGCGGACAGAAATTTTAGGAGCGACCCGCGACCCGCCTACGCAAGCGCCAAGCCGAACACGTCGCGAGTCAATATTCTGGAGAGGCGCGAACAAAGGACTCGGGGAACGAAAGCCCCGTAGCGATTGCCGCGGCAATAGCTAGCAGTGCATCACGGCCCGTGGTCGGCGGCTCCCGCCCCCCCCGAGACTGCGCAGGCGCGGGGAAAGAAAAAGGACCGAGCGTTTGCTCGGTCCTTCGCGGCTTACGCCGGCGGGTGACGCCGGCGGCATGTTATACGGAACTCAGGTCGTCGAGACCGATTGCACCGTCTTAAGGATACGGCCGGCCACGAGATACGGATCGGCCGCAGAGTTCGGACGACGGTCCTCAAGGTAACCCTTGTAGTCGTTGTTGACGAAGCTGTGCGGCACGCGGATCGACGCGCCGCGGTCGGCGACGCCATAGCTGAACTTGTCGATCGACTGAGTCTCGTGGAGGCCGGTGAGGCGGAGGTGGTTCTCCGGGCCGTAAACGGCGATGTGTTCGTCCATGTGCTTCGCAAAAGCGGCCATCAGCTTCTCGAAGTAGGCCTTCCCGCCCACCTCGCGCATGTGCTTTGTGGAGAAGTTGGAGTGCATGCCGGAGCCGTTCCAGTCGAGCGGGGCGTCGAACGGCCCGCGGATCGGCTTACAGCGCCACTCGACGTCGATCGAATACTTCTCGCAGAGGCGAGCCATGATGTAACGGGCGACCCACATCTGGTCGGCGGCGCTCTTCGAGCCCTTACCGAAGATCTGGAACTCCCACTGGCCCTTGGCGACCTCGGCGTTGATGCCCTCGATGTTGATGCCGGCATCGAGGCAGATGTCGATGTGCTGCTCGACGATCTCACGGGCGGCCGAGCCGACGTTCTTGTAGCCTACGCCGGTGCACTACGGCCCCTGCGGCTCAGGGAATCCGCCCGGCGGGAAGCCGAGGGGAGCGCCGTCCTTGTAGAAGAAGTATTCCTGCTCGAAGCCGAACCAGGTATCCGGATCATCGGGAATCGTGGCGCGGGAGTTGGAGGGATGGGCGGCGCCGGTGTGAAGGTAAGTCTCGCACATCACGAGCACGCCGTTCTTGCGCGTGGAGTCGGGGAAGACTGCCACCGGCTTAAGCACGATGTCGGAGCTCTTGCCCTCCGCCTGACGCGTCGAACTCCCGTCGAAGCCCCACGCGGGGAGCTCCGCGAGCTTGGGGAACGCGGCAAATTCCTTGATCTGCGTCTTGCTGCGCAAGTTGGCCAGGGGCGTGTAGCCATCCAGCCAGATGTATTCCAATTTGTATTTGGCCATAAGGGTGATCGGGTTTGGTTACAGGGTTGCGGCGCCCCTTCCCGCATCAGCCGGAGAAACCGGCGGGCCCGGAAAGGGAGGCCGCGAGGAGAGAGCAGCTCACGTGCCAGAAGCAACCTGAAGTTCTGAAATTTTGGCGATCCTTCCGGGAGCCGCGCGGACCGAAATACCCACCGCCGTTTCCCGCGGCTTGCCAGCGGGGCACCACGCGCAAACCCTTCGCCCGCCGCATGCAGGAGATCAAGGATACCGGACGAGCCACCGTGCGAATCGGCTACGACGGCCGCGTGCACAAGACCTTCCGCGGCCTCCGCGCCCGCGAACGCTTCGAGCATGAGTCGAGGGTGCTGCGATACCTTGAGGAAAGGGGCTGCCCGTTCGTGCCCCGGCTGCTCGAGAGCGATGCCGGCGCCCTCAGCATGGTCACCAGCAATTGCGGGCGCCGGGTGGACCACCTGGCGCCGGAGCGCCAGCGGGAGCTGTTCGCCGAACTCGAGACGTACGGCGTGCGCCACGAGGATCGCGAGTTGCGCAACATCACTTACCGCATCGCGGATGGCCGATTCTGCATCATCGACTTCGAGTTCGCCACCATCCTTGACGACGGCACCGGCCGGACCGTGACCCTCACGCCCTGATCCGCCGCCATGGAAGCCCCTCCCTCCCCGCCCCGTACCGCCGGCGATCAACCCTCGCCGTCCGACGTCCGCTGGTCCGGCCTCACCCACGTCGGCCGCGTGCGAACCAACAACGAGGACGTGTTCCTCGCCCTCGCCGTCGACGGCCATGAAGTGCGCTACCTGGGAAAGACCGGCCGCGCGTCGCTCGGAAGCGGCGACTTCGTGTTCGCGGTGAGTGACGGCATGGGCGGCGCGAAGTCCGGTGAGTTCGCCAGCCGCATCACGGTCGACCGCGTCACGCGCCTCTTCCCGCGTGCCTTCCGGCTCTCGGCCGCCGGCATGGGCATGGGTTTCGCCGACGTGCTCGGCGAACTCATCACCCAGATCCACGGTGACCTGATGCGTCTCGGGCGCTCCTACGAAGAGTGCGCCGGGATGGGTGCCACCCTGAGCCTCGCGTGGGTCACTCCGGAATGGCTCTACTTCGCCCACCTCGGCGACAGCCGCATCTATTACCTGCCGGAAGGTGGAGCGCTCACCCAGCTCACCCACGACCACAGCCATGTCGGCTGGCTTCGCCGCACGGGCCGCATCAATGAACGTGAGGCCCGCACCCACCCGCGCCGCAACGCGCTTCAGCAGGCGCTCGGCGCCGGCCACCAGATCCTTGATCCCCACCTCGGCGCCGTCGGCCACCGGCCCGGGGACCGCTTCCTCATCTGCTCCGACGGCCTCGTCGACGGGCTATGGGACCGCCGCATCGAGGAGATGCTCCGCGAGGTTCCCGCCGGCGACGTCAACCACGCCCAGCTGCTGGTGAACGAGGCCGTCGAGGCCTCCGGCCGCGACAACACAACCGCCGTCGTCGTCGACATCGCCGCGGCGGCTCCGGCGTGAATACGCTGCTCTTTGTTTACGGCACCCTGAAGCGCGGCTGCGGCAACCACCGGCAGCTCACCGGCCAGGCTTTCATCGGCATTGCCCGCACCCCGCCCGGGTTTCGTCTCCACGACATGGGCGGCTACCCCGGGCTGGCGACCGCGGCTGACGCGACCGAGGGCGTCACGGGCGAGGTGTGGTCGGTCGACGCCAGAGGACTGGCGCGGCTCGATGCCTTCGAGGGCGTGGCGAAGGGGCTATACCGACGGGATCCAATCGCGTTGTTGCCGCCTTTTCACGACCGGCTCGTCGAAGCCTACTGGCCCGCGGGAGCCGTGGATCATTTGCCACTCGTCGGCGCCACTTGGTGCGAGTGATGGTGCCGCGTGGCGCGGCGGGATCCGTCAGTCCTTGAGCGCGCGGCGCGGAATGCGCGTGGTGCGCACGAAACGCGCGCGGAAGAGGTCGTCGAGTAGTTCCCGCACCTCGGCGGGCACGCGGGCGACCAGCTGTTCAACCGGCGGCAATGGCGTGGCGTCGGACTCCTCAGCCGCTTCCACCTTGGGAGGAGGCGCCGGCACCTCCCCGCGGGACCGCGCCTCGGCCAGGAAAGCCGACTCAGCGGCGGCATCGGGCCACGAGGATTCCTCGCCGGAGGCGGCCGCGGAAACAGGCGCGGGCGCGGAGTCCGCGGAGCCTCCAACGGAGTCGGCCGTCACGGCCTCAGGTTCGGGCTCGGCCGGCTCACGCGGAGCCAGAGCTACGACCGGAACAGGCTGCTCGCCGCGCGCGAGGCGGCGCTCCAACTCGTCAATCAGGCCTTTTTTTTTTCGTCCGTGGCGGCCGCAGGCGATTCGTCGGCCAGGGAGGCGAGCTCCTTCAGCAGGCTGTCGATCGCACGGGCACGGCTGGCCTCGACGGCCTTCAGCAAGGTGACCTCAAGATTGACCTTCTCCGAAAGCCCAAGCTTCACGCTGCCCTCTCCCTCGCGCAGGCCGTCAAGGAGGCGGGTGAGTTGCTCGGTGGTGAGCGCGACGCCGCCGAGGGCTCGGCTGGAGCCGCCTTGCGCGATCGCATCGAGCAGCGCCGTCCGCGCCAGCGCCTGCACATCGGTGAGCAGCCGCACGAGATCGCGTCCGGCGGCGTCACACTCGTCAACCAGCGCGACGATGACCCGGTGGTCGCCCGCGGCGACCGCGGCGGCGAGCGCGGCGACCTTTTCCGCCGACACCAGCCCGTAAACGTCAAGGACATCAGGCTCGGAGATCTCGCTCCCGCAGAAGGAGATCATCTGGTCGAGGATGGACTGGGCGTCGCGCATGCCGCCGTCGGCCAGGCGCGCGATGCAGGCGAGCGCGGCATCGGCGACCTTGATCTTCTCAGCCTCGGCGATCTTCCGCAGCCGGCCGACGATGAGGTCATCGGGGATGGGCTTGAGGTCGAACCGTTGGCAGCGGGATACGATCGTCGGTAGGACCTTCTGCGGATCGGTCGTCGCAAACACGAACTTCACGTGCGCCGGCGGCTCCTCGAGCGTCTTCAGAAGGGCGTTGAAGGCCGCCGCCGAGAGCATGTGGACCTCGTCGATGATGTAGACCTTGAACTTCCCCTGCGCCGGCGCGTAGCGCACGGTCTCGCGCAGGTCGCGCACCTGGTCGACGCCGTTGTTGGAGGCGCCGTCGATCTCGATCACATCGAGATGGGAGCCCTCGGCGATGGCCTTGCACGAAGGATCGTCGGCGGAGAAGTCGGCCTTGGGGCCTCCGGTGCAGTTCAGCGCCTTGGCGAAAATGCGGGCGGTCGAGGTCTTGCCGGTGCCGCGCGGGCCCACGAAAAGGTAGGCGTGCGCGATGCGGTTGCGGGAAATCGCATTCCGCAGCGTGCGCACGACATGGTCCTGGCCGACGACGTCGTCGAACGTCTGAGGACGCCATTTTCGAGCGATGACCTGATAGGCGGAGGACAAGGCGGAGGAGGTTGAATCGGAACCAGTGGCGCGTGCCAGTAGAAACATGCAGACCCCGTCGGGTTGGTCCGGCCTCCAGGGGTCCGTATTCCAATTCTTGCCGCCGGCGGGCGCGCGAGGCGCCAACCATCACGAACATCTCCCTAGGGCCAACGCGGCCCGACGAGTCCCTTTCTCAAAGATCGACGATTCCCGCGGACATCGAACCTGCTCCCGCCGGCAATCGCGACGCCGGATCGCTCAGATGTAGTACATCGAATCCGGCTCGCGCGACGCGATCTGGTCAAACGTCTGGGCGCGGGCCTTAGCCTCGAGCTCAGCCGCGATCGCCGCCCAGGCATGCCGCACCCGCCGGCCGCTGCGACCCGCGGGGTTGCCGCTGAACTGCAGGCTGTGCCCCTCGACCGCGATCAGCACGTCGAGGACGGAGATCTCCTCGGGCGGCCGGGCGAGCGTGTAGCCACCGAGGCTGCCGCGACGGCTGCGGATAAGTCCCTGATTCCGCAGCTTCAGCAGGATCTGGCCGAGGAAGTTAGCCGGCACGGCTTCCGTTTCCGCGAGATGCTCGATCCGCGCCAACTCGCCGGTGCCATGCAGCCGGGCGAGCTCCGCGATCACGCGGCACGCGTAGTCGACCTGGGCGGAAACCTTCATCGGGAATCAGATGACATAGTCGGCCTGCTCAGGTCGAACAAACTCCCGCGGCGCCTCCAGCATGCCGGCGGCCACCGTGGCGTTCGTGCCCTGCTCGATCAGGATGAACGAACCGGTGAGGCGGTTCACCGCGTAGGCGTCGAAGAACAGCGGCTGCGCCGTCCGCAGCCGGATTTCCCCGAGGTCGTTCATCGCGAGCGTCGCCGGGGCGGACTCCGGTTCCAGCGTCTCAAGGTTCAGCCGGCTCACCAACTCCGACACCGCCACGGGCACGGTCTGTGCCGTGTGCTTCAGCAGGTAGCGCTTCCCAGGCTGCAGCGGCCGCGGATGCATCCAGCACACCCGCGCCGCGAGGTCGCAACCGGAGCCTGGCGGTTGCTCCCGCCCGATCACCATGCCCCCGCGGCTGAGGTCAACGTCGTGCGCCAGCACGAGCGTGACCGACTGCGGGCAGAACGCCTCCGCGACCGGCCCATCGTAGGTCCAGATCTCCTTCACCGTCGTGATCAATCCCGCCGGAAGGACGACCACTTCCTGCCCGCGGCGCACCACGCCGCCGGCGATCTGTCCGCCATAGCCGCGGAAGTCATGCAGGGAAGCGTCGCGCGGGCTGTTGGGCCGGTTGACCCATTGCACGGGAAACCGCAGGCCCTCAAGGTTCCAGTCGCTGGCGACGTGCACCGTCTCCAGGTGCCCGAGCAGCGTGGGACCCCGGTACCAAGAGGTGTGCGCCGACGGCGCGACGACGTTGTCGCCGTTGAGCGCGCTGATCGGGATGAACGCGACGTCGCGGAAGCCGAGCCGCGGCAGGAACGCCTCGAACTGCGCGCGGATCTCGCGGAAGCGCTCCTCGCTCCAGCCGACGAGGTCCATCTTGTTGACGGCCACGACGAGGTGCGGAATCCGCAGCAGGGCCGCGATGGCCGTGTGCCGCCGGCTCTGCTCGATCACGCCCGCCCGCGCGTCGACCAGCACGATGGAGAGGTTCGCCGTGGAGGCGCCCGTCACCATGTTGCGCGTGTACTGCACGTGGCCGGGAGTGTCGGCGATGATGAACTTCCGCCGCGGGGACGCGAAGTAGCGGTAAGCGACGTCGATCGTGATGCCCTGCTCGCGTTCGGCGCGGAGGCCGTCGGTGAGGTTGGCGAGATTGATCTGGCCGCCGCCGGTCAGGTCGGCCGAGCGCTCCAGCGCCTCGAGCTGGTCCTCCATGAGGGACTTCGAGTCGTAGAGGAGCCGGCCGATGAGGGTCGACTTGCCGTCGTCGACGCTGCCGCAGGTATTGAAGCGGAGGATGTCGACCGGCGACGGACGCGCGGCGACGGGGGAAAGGTGCTCTTCGGTGTACACGGTGATGCGTCGAGCGGCTCAGAAATAACCGGCCTTCTTGCGGTCCTCCATCGCGGCCTCGGAGGCGCGGTCATCGGCGCGGGAGCCGCGCTCGGTGACGCGCGCCGCCGCGATCTCCGCGATGATGTCGTCCACCGCCGCCGCGCGCGATTCCACGCAGCCGGTGCTGATGATGTCCCCGATCGTGCGCACGCGCACCACGAGGTCGCGCACCTCCTCGCGGGCACGCACGGGCGCGAGGTCCGTGACCGGGAGCCATTGCCCGCCGCGGCGAACGCACCGACGAGAATGGCTGAAGTAGATGGAAGGCACTTCGAGACGTTCGCGACGGATGTACTCCCAGACGTCCAGCTCGGTCCAGTTGCTGAGCGGGAAGACCCGCATGTTTTCCCCGGGATTCAGGCGCGCGTTGTAGAGGTTCCAGATCTCGGGGCGCTGGTTCTTCGGATCCCATTGGCCGAAGCCGTCGCGGTGGCTGAAAAACCGCTCCTTCGCGCGGGCCTTCTCCTCATCGCGCCGCGCGCCGCCGATGCAGCAGTCGAAACGGAACTCCTCGATCGCGGCGAGCAGCGTGGGGATCTGCAGACGGTTGCGGCTCACCTCGCCGGGCGCCGGCTGCGCGATGCCGCGCGCGATCGCGTCCTCGACCGTGCGCACGATGAGGCGCGCGCCGAGCTGGGCGGCGCGCCGGTCGCGGAACTCATTCAGCTCGGGAAAGTGGTGCCCGGTGTCGACGTTGAGCAGCGGCATCGGCAGCTCGGACGGACGAAACGCCTTCTCCGCCAACCGAAGCAGGCAGATCGAATCCTTGCCGCCCGAGAACAGGAGCGCGGGGCGCTCAAACTCCCCCGCAACCTCGCGCAGGATGTGGATCGCCTCGGTCTCAAGGAGTTGGAGGTGGTCGAGATGGTAGCCGGACATGGAATGGATCGGAAGACAGCTCAGGCCGGGACCGCCGCGGCGCCCCAAGCGGCGTGCAGGCCGCACTCGCGCTTCTCATCGGCCTTGGCGGGATCGAAGTAGTCCCACTCGTTGGGAAGGTCATGCGCCGCCAAGTAACGGTCGAGGTCGGCGTCGGTCGCGTGGAAGAAAGGGCTCACCTTGAGCGTCCCGAAGTTCGCGTCATCGGTAACGACCCCGAGCCCCGCGCGGCCCGGGTTCTGCACCCGGCGCAGGCCGGTGATCCACACCGCCGGTGCCAGCTCCTTCATGCCACGCTGGAACGGCTCGAGCTTCATGACCGCGCTGAACCGACGGAGCGCCACCTCATCATCGGGACCCGGAATCGGACCATCGATGGCGTCGCGATGGGCGGAGGTCATGCGAGGCAAGAAGGGCTTGAGATTGAGGCCCAGCCGCTCGCGCACGAGTTCCGCGTGGCGGTAGGTCGCCGGGCGGTTGTAACCGTGATCCACCCAGAGCACTGGGATGTCGGGTTGCACCTGTACCACCACGTGGAGCAGAGCCGCCTCGTAGGGCCGGAAATTGGTGGAAACCACCACGCGGCCCCGGCCCTGCTCGACAGCCCAACGAACAATCTCAAGCGGCTTGAGAGCAGAGATTTGTGAAGAAAGCTGGAGGGTAGATAGGCCACTGGAAGACGCCTGGACGTCCATCGGGGCGGAGTTTCGAAGCGCGTTCACGGTAAGACGTACGGATTAAGAATGAGTGATTGAAACTTTTACGGGATGGCCGGTTAACCAATAGTTCTTAACTACAGAACCTTTTTTGTTCGGCGAGGTCACGGCAAGACTTATTCATGTGTTCTTTAGTCTTTTAGTGTTTTACATCGCGAAGTGGCCTCATACCAAACCCCTGCCCCATGTTGAATTTGAACCCAGATGGTTTCCCGAACCTTGCCCTACCCCCGGCTACGGGGCGGGTTTTCCTCGTCGGCGCCGGTCCGGGCGACCCCGACCTTCTCACGGTTCGCGCTTCGCGCCTGATCCGCTCCGCCACGGTCCTAGCCCACGACTTCCTCGTGCCGGATGAGATTCTCAATTTGGCACCGCACGATGCCCGCCGGATCTTCGTGGGTAAGAAAGGCGGCGGATTCTGCAGTCCGCAGCGCGAGATCGAGTCGTTGCTGATCGCGGAAGCTCGAGCCGGAAACGACGTGGTGCGGCTGAAGGGCGGAGACCCTTTCATCTTTGGTCGGGGCGGCGAGGAAGCCGCCGCCCTCGCCGCCGCAGGCATACCTTTCGAGGTGGTGCCCGGCGTGACCGCTGCCCTCGCCGCGGCCACCGCCACCCTTACCCCGCTCACCCAACGGGGCGTGGCGTCGTCAGTCGTCTTCCTGACGGGACACGAGGACCCCGCGAAACCGGAGACCTCGATCGCCTGGGAGGACTACGGTCGGCTCGGCGCCACGCTCTGCATCTACATGGGGATGAAAAACCTCGAGACCATCCTTCGGCGCCTGCAGGCCGGCGGCCTTTCGGCCGAAACCCCGGCGGCAGTGATCCAGAACGCCTCCACTCCCGCGCAACGCCGCCTTGTCTCCACCACCGGGCGGCTCGCCCTGGAAGCGGAGCACGCGGGTTTCGGCGCACCCGCGATCGTCGTGATCGGCGAGGCCGTGCGCGCCGCGGAACATCTTGCGCAACTCATCGCGGCTGCTCGGGACGAAGCGCTCGCCCTCACCTGAACCCCGCATGATCGTCGCCCTCATCGACAACGGCTCGCTCGAGGCGGGCGCGCACCGGCAGCTGCGCCTGCTCGCGGCGGAGTTGTCGCGCCGAACCGGGGTCGAGGTCCATGCCGTGTCCTGGAAGCACAGCGATCGCGCAGCCGTCGCGGAACTGGGCGGGATTCCCGGCGAAGTCCTCGCGACCTTCGTGCACCGCCACGTGGCGGCCGGCCACCGGGCCTTCCGGTTCATACCATTTTTCATCAGCTCGCAGGGTGCGATCGGTTCCGCGCTCCGACGGGACCTCGAGGAACTCTCCCGGCAGGCGGGCGGACTCAAATTCGACTTCACGCGGGGACTCGCGGAAGCGGGGGTTCTGCCCGCGATCCTGGCCGACCGCGTGCGCGCGACCGAAGTCGATGCGAACCTGCGAGGCGCACCCGTCATCGTGGTCGACCATGGCGGCCCTTCGGCCGAATCCGCACGTCTGCGCGACGCGATCTCAGCCGAAGTTTCGCGCCTCCTCCGCCGATCGGTGCGCCCTTGCTCGATGGAGGGAGCGCATCCCCCGCTCCTCGCCGACCTGCTGGCGGAACCGGAGTTCGCCGGACGCGACGTCGTGGTCGCGCAACTGTTCCTGTCTCCGGGCCGCCATGCGGGACCGGGCGGCGACATCGAGGAGATCTGCCGATCCTCCGCCGCCCGTTGCCACCGCACCGCGCTCGCGGGCAACCATCCCCGCGCCGCCGACGCCTTGGTCGACGCGATCCGCAGCTCCCTTTCCAACCAATCGAATTGAATTCCGCCATGTCATCCTCCCCTGCGCCCAGCCCCGCCCCGAAGCCGCCGCACAAGAACGAGCAGCTCAAGGCCGCCAGCAATTTCCTCCGCGGCAACATCCTCCGCGACCTCGCCGACCACAGCACCGGCGGAATCACCGAGGAGAGCGCGCAACTCACCAAGTTCCACGGTATCTACGCGCAGGACGACCGCGACCTGCGCAACCAGCTGCGGCGCGAGGGCAAGGAGAAGGCCTTCTCCTTCATGGCCCGCGTGCGCGTGCCGGGCGGCGTCTGCAGCCCCGGGCAGTGGCTCGCCCTCGACCAGCTCGCCGGCACCTACGCCAACCAGACCCTGAAGCTCACGACGCGCCAGGCCTTCCAGTTCCACGGCGTGCTCAAGGGCGACCTCTGGCGCACGATCAACGGCATCAACCGCGCCCTGCTCGACACCATCGCCGCCTGCGGCGACGTGAACCGCAACGTGATGTGCAACCCCAATCCGGCGCAGTCCTCCCTGCACGCCGAGGTCCACGCGACGGCCTGCGCCATCAGCGCCCACCTCCTTCCCCGCTCCCGCGCCTACCACGAGCTCTGGGTCGGCGACGAACTGATCGGCGGCGGCGAGCCCGAGGCGGAACCTATCTACGGCGAGACCTACCTGCCGCGGAAATTCAAGATCGGCATCGCCGTGCCGCCGAGCAACGACGTCGACGTCTTCTCGCAGGACCTCGGCTACATCGCCGTGACCGACGCCGCCGGGCGCCTCGCGGGCTACAATGTGACCGTCGGCGGCGGCCTCGGCATGTCGCACAACCAGATCGAGACGTATCCTAGGATCGGCGACATCTTGGGGTTCTGCACCCCGCAGCAGGCGGTCGATGTCGCGGAGAAGGTGGTCATCGTGCAGCGCGATTTCGGTGACCGCACCGACCGCAAGCACGCCCGCCTCAAGTACACCCTCGCCGATCGCGGCCTCGCCTGGTTCCGCGCCGAGGTGGAGCGCCGCCTCGGCTACGCCCTCGGCGAGCCGCGGCCGTTCACGTTCACGGGGAACGGCGACCGTTACGGATGGACCGAAGGCGATGACGGCCGTTCTCACTTCACCCTGTTCATCCAGAGCGGCCGCGTGAAGGACGAACCCGGCTATCCGCTGCGCTCCGCTCTCCGCGAGATCGCGCTCGTCCACCAGGGCGACTTCCGTCTCACCGCCAACCAGAACCTTATCATCGCCAACGTCGCGCCCTCGAATCGTCCGCGCATCGATGCCCTCCTGCGCCGGCACCGGCTCGATACGGCCAACGAGGCCTCCGGACTGAAGCTCAACGCGATGTCTTGCGTCGCGCTGCCGACCTGCGGCCTGGCGCTCGCGGAGAGCGAGCGCTACCTGCCCGACGCCGTGGCGGAGCTCGAGCGGGAGTTTGCCGAAGTCGGACTGGCGAAGGATGCGGTGACATTCCGCGTGACCGGCTGCCCCAACGGCTGCGGAAGGCCGTTCCTCGCGGAGATCGGCCTGGTGGGAAAATCCCCGGGCAAGTACAACGTCTACCTCGGCGCCGCCTTCGACGGATCCCGCCTAAACGCCCTTTACCGGGCCAACGTCGCCGACGCCGAGATCACCAGCCTCCTGCGACCGATCATCCAGCGCTACGCGGCCGAGCGCACTCCGGGCGAGCGATTCGGGGACTTCACCGTACGCACCGGATACGTGAATCCCACCGGACGCCCTCAGGATTTCCACGAGGCCAAGGCCTCGGCGTGAGGGCCCGCAGCTGCTCGGAGGCTGACTCAAAAAAGAGGGCGGACCGCCTACCCCTAAGCGGTCCGCCCATTGCTTTCTTACTTACCCCAATTCTCCACCGCTAAGCGGAGGAGAAAGTCTCTCCCTGTAAGAAAGCATAGACCGCGGGAAGTTCCAGCGACCCGCTTACTTTTTTAGCATTTA
>JACCDP010158338.1_pt1 | contig 47554 bp, 45 predicted proteins | sample 7445841 | NCBI WGS metagenome assembly JACCDP01 (sample SAMN15323441, study PRJNA562643) | freshwater metagenome | isolation source: river surface water | place: USA:Blue River Watershed | collected 2017-08-17
AACTTTCAGGCAAGCCGCAAAAAGCTCTCCTATGTGTACCTGCTCACACCCACCGGAATTTCAGAAAAAGCCCGGTTAACCACGCAGTTTTTGGCTCGCAAGCGTGCGGAATATGAAGCGTTGAAAGCGGAGATTGAGGCGGTGAGTAAAGATGCTGAGGTGGGTGAAGTTGTGCGGTGATACATTGTCACCCGCCCGTTGGGCGCTCGCAATGACATTCAGTTCCCATCTCCTCGCTACGTGACTCAATGGGGCTGCTTGATAAATACAGCCGATAGACAGACTGTCTTGGATTGATTAGGGCGCAAGTTAACAGACCGAGGCCTCTACCGTGTATGAGCGCCATGCGCCGTTAGTGGCTAGTCCCGATAGTGGGATTTAGCAGGTCTGCCTCTGATAAAAATATAATATTTTTTAAATAAAAATAATCACTTGAAAATACTCGTCACCGGCTCTGCAGGCTTTATTGGTTCAACGCTTACCTTGCGATTGCTTGAGCGTGGTGACACGGTAATTGGCATTGATAACCACAACGCCTACTACGACCCAACGCTGAAAGAAGCCCGGTTAGCGCGCTTTGTCGATCACCCCAATTATACACACCTGCGTATTGATTTGACCGATAAAGCCGCCATCGAAGACGCCTTTAAAACGTATAAACCTCAACGTGTGGCGAACTTAGCCGCGCAGGCCGGTGTGCGCTACTCCATCGAAAACCCGCTGGCCTATATTGAGAGCAACATCGTTGGCTTTGCCTACATCTTGGAGGGCTGTCGTCACCACGGTGTGGAGCACTTGGTCTATGCAAGCACCTCCAGCGTCTACGGCGCGAATACCGCGATGCCGTTCTCAGTCCATCAGAATGTGGATCACCCCCTGAGCTTTTATGCGGCCACTAAAAAAAGTAACGAGCTCATGGCCCATGCGTATAGCCATTTATATAACTTGCCTACCACCGGCCTGCGGTTTTTTACGGTCTACGGTCCATGGGGCCGGCCCGATATGGCGCTCTTTAAGTTCACCAAGGCTATGTTGGCGGGCGAGCCGATTGAGGTATTTAACTTTGGTAAGCATCGGCGTGATTTCACCTATGTTGATGACATTGTCGAGGGCGTAATTCGCGTGATTGATCGCCCGGTGCAAGCCAACCCCGATTGGGAGAGCGACACACCCGACCCGGGCACAAGCAACGCGCCCTGGCGCGTGTACAACATCGGCAACAATGCGCCTGTGAATTTGATGGATTACATCGCCGCGCTCGAATTGGCCTTAGGCGTTAAAGCCCAAATGAAGATGCTGCCCTTGCAAGCCGGCGATGTGCCCGATACCTATGCGGACGTGACGGATTTGGTAGAACAGTTTGATTACAAACCCAGTACCCCAGTGCAAGAGGGAATCAACAGCTTTGTGAAGTGGTATCGAGACTATTTTTCGTAGATGCCAGCAGATTGCTTCACTTGCTTCGCGGTCTCGTAATGAAGAATAAATAATGAACCTTAAAAACCGTACCATCGCTATAATCGGCCTAGGCTACGTGGGCCTTCCATTGGCAGTTGAGTTTGGCAAGAAGCGACCTGTGATTGGTTTTGATATCAAGGTCGATCGTATCGCGGAGCTGCAAGCCTGGCGTGACCACACCTTGGAGGTGACGGAGGGTGAGCTCAAGCAAGCAAAGTGCCTGACATTTACTGCTGATGCCGGCTCGATTCGATCAGCCTTCGAGCAGGAAATGGTGTTCATCGTTACAGTCCCTACTCCTGTCGATAGAGCCAATCGCCCCGATCTTACGCCGCTGATCAAAGCCAGCGAAACCGTGGGCCGGGTACTCAAGGCGGGTGACGTGGTCATCTATGAGTCTACCGTCTATCCTGGGGCTACCGAGGAAGTATGCGTGCCAATCCTGGAACGTGAGTCTGGGCTTGTATTCAACAGAGACTTCTACGCAGCCTACTCCCCTGAGCGCATCAACCCCGGCGATAAAACTCACCGGTTACCCGACATCAAGAAAGTTACTTCCGGCTCGACTCCTGAAGTTGCTCAAGCCGTAGATGAGCTCTACAAAGAGATTATTCTTGCTGGCACCCACATGGCAAGCTCTATCAAAGTAGCTGAGGCAGCCAAGGTCATTGAAAACGCCCAGCGTGATCTGAACATTGCCTTCGTCAACGAGCTCTCGGTGATCTTTGCTCGCGTGGGTATCGACACGACTGAGGTACTCGCAGCCGCCGCGACGAAGTGGAACTTCTTGCCATTTAAGCCAGGCTTGGTGGGTGGGCATTGCATTGGCGTGGATCCCTATTACCTGACCCACAAGGCTGAGATGCTCGGCTACCACCCTCAGGTCATCCTCGCCGGTCGCCGCATCAACGACGGTATGGGCAAGTTCATCGCCGAGAATACTGTCAAGCGCATGATCCAGTCCGGCTGCTCCATTAAGGGCGCTCGAGTAAATCTCCTCGGCCTAACTTTCAAGGAAAACTGCCCCGATCTTCGTAACTCTAAGGTTCCGGAAATCGTCGCCGAGCTGCAGAGTTACGGCATCGAAGTCACCGTTCATGACTCTGTCGCAGATCCCTGCGAAGCCCGGCGTGAATACGGGCTTGACCTGAACGAGTGGGAGGCGCTCCATGTCGCCGATGCCATCGTAGTGGCCGTGGCTCACGACTTGTACCGTGACATGGGTCTGCACGTCATTCGCAAGAAAGTCCGTGACCACGGTGTCTTGATTGACGTCAAGGCGCTTTTTTCTCACAAGGATCCCGCGCTGGCGGGTCTTGCCGTGTGGCGGCTTTGAACCAACCTAGCCGTACTCGAGGTAAGGCATGAAATATCTTGTCACCGGTGCCGACGGATTTATCGGTTCCCATGTGGTCGAGACCCTGGTCCGCCAGGGCCACGATGTCCGGGCATTTGTGCTGTACAACTCCTTCGGCTCTTGGGGTTGGCTCGATCATGCCGCCAAAGACGTCAAGGGACGTTTCGAGGTGTTTGCCGGCGATATCCGAGATCCGAATGGCGTACGTTCTGCCATGAAGGGCTGCGACATCGTTCTCCATCTGGCCGCGTTGATCGCCATCCCGTATTCTTACCACTCACCTGACACTTACGTCGATACCAACATCAAGGGAACGCTCAATGTCGTTCAGGCTGCGCGCGAACTGGGTGTGCAACGTGTTGTTCATACCTCGACCAGCGAAGTTTATGGTTCGGCCCGGTTCGTGCCGATCACCGAGGACCACCCGCTCCAGGGCCAGTCGCCCTACTCGGCCTCCAAGATCGGTGCCGACCAAATTGCCCTGTCCTTCCATGCATCATTCGGTACGCCGGTCGCCGTTCTCCGTCCGTTCAATACCTACGGTCCCCGTCAGTCCGCCCGCGCCGTGATCCCGACGGTAATTACGCAGCTCGCAGCCGGCAAGCGGTCGATCAAGCTCGGGGCGCTGCACCCGACCCGCGATTTCTCCTTCGTGCGCGATACTGCCGCCGGGTTTATTACCGCTGCGACAACAGACAGTGCGATTGGCGAAGTCATTAATATCGGTAGTGGTTTTGAGATCTCCATCGGCGATACCGCCCGCGCCATTGCCGACGTCATGGGCGTCGAACTTGAAATCATCACCGACGAACAGCGTCTGCGCCCGGAAAATAGCGAAGTCGAGCGCCTCTGGGCGGGCACAGAAAAGGCTGCCCGGTTGATGAACTGGACTCCGGCCTATGGCGGACTCGAAGGTTTCAAGCGCGGTCTTTCCGAAACGGTAAAGTGGTTCCGCCAACCAGCCAACCTCGCCGGTTACAAGCATGACATCTACAACATCTGACCCGGCCGCCCCTGTTGCTGCTTCGCTGTCGCCGGCCACGCTCAATGTCGCCGCGATAGTCACGGCCGTCGCCAGCGTCCTTCCAGGGCCCTCGGCCTTGCATGAGCCCACCATGCGCGGCAGGGAATGGGACTACGTCAAGGAATGTCTCGACAGCGGCTGGGTATCCTATGCCGGTCAGTACGTCGAACGCTTCGAGCGCATGCTCGAGCAGGCGACCGGCGCTGGCCATGCGGTCGCCATGGCCAGTGGCACCGCCGCCTTGCATACAGGGCTGATCGTTTGCGGGGTTCGCCCGGATGACGAGGTACTGGTCCCAGCACTCACCTTTGTTGCCACCGCCAATGCTGTTGCGCATGCTGGGGCCATCCCGCATTTTGTGGAAAGTGATGTCGCGACGCTGGGAGTCTCCCCGGGTCTTCTCGATGAATACCTATCGAGGATTGCGAATCAAGAGGATGGTCAGTGCATCAATCGCCAGACAGGCCGCCGAATCGCTGCCATCATCCCGGTGCATGTTTTCGGTCACCCGGCCGACATGGATGCTCTGAGCGACGTCGCCGGCCGCCACAACATTGTGGTTGTCGAGGATGCTGCTGAGTCGCTTGGTAGCAGCTACAAGGGACGCTCCACCGGAACCTTCGGCCGAGCGGCGGCGTTGAGCTTCAACGGCAACAAGATCGTCACCACCGGCGGCGGGGGAGCACTGCTAACCGACGACCCGCAGCTAGCGCGCCACGCGCGCCATCTTTCGACCACCGCCAAGCTCCCCCACAATTGGGAGTTTCGGCACGACGAAATCGCCTATAACTATCGCATGCCCAGCCTGAACGCCGCCCTAGGCTGCGCTCAACTGGAACAGTTGCCCGGTTTCGTGAACGCCAAGCGACGGTTGGCCGATAGATATGCCGAGGCGTTGGAAGGGTTGGCAGGCGTCGATTTTCTGCGCCAGCCGGCCTTCGCCTCGAGCAATTACTGGCTAAACACCATCTTGCTCCGACCTGAACTCGCGAAAGACTATGCAAATCGCGATGCACTCTTGGAAGCCTTCAATTCAGCAGGTTTCATGGCGCGTCCCGCTTGGTCGCTGATGCATCACTTGCCGATGTATACCGGTTGTCCGCGTATGGACCTTCCGGTTGCTGAGAGTCTCGAACGGTGCGTTGTGAACCTGCCCTCCAGCGTTAGCCTGGTCGAAATCGCATGAGCTCGCGCAAGATCTGCGTCGTCACCGGCAGCCGCGCCGATTACGGCTTGCTCTACTGGCCGTTGCGTCTGATCGCTGAAGATGACGACTTCGAACTGCAGGTCGTAGTAACCGGCATGCATCTGTCGCCGGCCTTCGGTGAAACTTGGCATCAGATTGAGGCGGATGGGTTTGACATTGCCGCAAAGGTGGAAATGTTGGTGGCCGGTGATTCCCCGGCTGCTGTTACCAAGTCGGTTGGTCTGGGTGTTATCGGGTTTGCTGACGTTTTCGAACGCTTGCAGCCCGACCTGCTTATGGTGCTCGGGGACCGTTTCGAAATTCTCGCCGCAGTCCAGGCTGCGCTGTTCGCCTGCATCCCTGTTGCCCATGTATGCGGTGGCGATGTCACCGAAGGCGCGTTCGACGAGTCCATCCGCCACGCCATTACCAAGATGGCCCACATTCACTTCCCCACCAATGCTGACGCCGCAAGGCGGTTGGTAGCCATGGGCGAAAATCCTGAGAATGTGTACACCGTCGGCAGCCCTGGATTGGATCGGATCCGGCGCATGACCTTCATGGCGCGTGAGACGTTTTTCGACGCCCTCGGGGTGATACCCCGGACCCGGAATCTCCTCGTCGTGTTCCACCCGGCCACCCTCGACAGTGGCGATCCGCTGGCACAGTTGGAGGAACTCCTGGCTGCATTGGATACACTCGACCCGGAAGTAGGGCTCCTGATGACAGGCGCGAATGCGGATACCGCCGGGCAGCGCATCAACGCCCACTTGCATTCGTTTGCGGAATCACATCCGAACGCCATCTTCCGGTTGTCACTCGGGTCTGAACTGTTCATCAATGCTCTGCAACACGTGGATGCCATCGTCGGCAACTCCTCCAGCGGCTTGTATGAAGCGCCATCCTTCGGCATCCCGACGGTAAATATCGGTGATCGACAGAAGGGGCGCATGCGTGCGGCCTCGGTCACCGACTGCGTACCGGAGCGTCAGCCTATTTGTGCGGCAATCGACAATGCGCTGGCCCGCGGCCGGCAGCTGACGGTCAATCCATATGGTGATGGCCAGGCCGCTGAACTGATCTTGGACAATTTGCGTCGGATTCCGGAGTTCGGCGTACTAATCCGCAAGCCCTTCATTGAAGCTATGGGAGTTCGATCGTGAATCAGTTAAGACGTACCCTCGTCATCGCCGAAGCGGGCGTGAATCACAATGGTTCGTTGCAGCGGGCGCTGGAATTGGTCGATGCCGCCGCCGCTGCGGGTGCCGATATCGTTAAGGTCCAGACCTTTCGTGCTGGACGCTTGGCCAGCCGTTCGGCCCCCAAGGCCGAATACCAGAAGCGCGAGACGGGGACGACCGAATCGCAACTGGACATGCTCCGCGCCCTCGAACTCGATGTGGCGGCGCATCGCGCACTGATCAGCCGCTGCGCCGAAAAGGGCATCGAATTCCTGTCCACACCGTTCGATCACGAGTCATTGGATCTTCTGGTTCGGACGTTCGAATTGCCACGCCTCAAGCTCGGCTCGGGTGATCTGACCAATGCCCCCTTGCTGTTGGCGATCGCCCGAACGGCCAAGCCACTGATCCTGTCAACCGGCATGGCCACGTTGTCGGAGGTCGAAGAGGCGTTGGGGGTCCTAGCCTTTGGCTACGCCTCGCCTCCGCATGCAACACCGTCCATCTCTGCATTCCGCTCGGCCTACGAGTCGGACGCCGGCCAGCAAGCATTGCGAAACAACGTGGCGCTCTTGCATTGCACCACCGAATACCCCACGCCGGTAGGCGACGTCAACCTGCGTGCCATGGATACTCTTCGCCAGGCGTTCGGGTTGGAGGTAGGTTACTCCGACCACACGCAGGGAACGGCAATTTCGCTCGCGGCTGTGGCGAGGGGGGCGACCATCATCGAAAAGCACTTCACGCTGGATCGCAACCTTCCCGGACCGGATCACAAGTCCTCACTGGAGCCAGAGGAATTGGCTGCCATGGCGGCTAATATTCGCCGGATCGAAACGGCGCTTGGCGACGGCATAAAGCGGCCGGCGGAATCCGAGCGACCGAACCGCATCGTTGCGCGTAAGAGCCTCGTTGCTGCACGCACGATCCAGGCCGGCGAGCGATTCAGCGCGGAGAACATTGACATCAAGCGGCCCGGCGGTGGCATTACCCCGCTGCGCTACTGGGAATTTCTTGGCCGGCTGTCGCCCCGGCCCTACGCGGAAGACGAGGTGATCGAGCAATGAGCCTGCCGGTGCTGATTATTGGCGCAGGAGGACATGCACGGGTGCTTATCGAGGCCCTGACCAAGTGCGATACCGCAATTCTGGGCTGCGTGGCAAAGGAGGCCCCTGCCCGCTGGTCACCGTCGATACCGTTTCTGGGCGATGACGAGGCACTGTACAGTCATGCGCCCTCCAGTGTTGTGCTGATTAACGGTATCGGATCGATTGCCCGCCCCGACCTGCGCCGCGACATTTTTCTGCGGTTCAAGCAGAAAGGCTACTATTTCGGGACGGTGGTGCATCCGGCTGCGATATTGCCGTCAGATCTCGTACTCGGCGAGGGCGTACAAGTGATGGCTGGTGCGATCCTTCAGCCCGGGTCTCGTGTTGGATGCAATGCAATCATCAATACCGGTGCCGTGGTAGATCACGATTGCCAGGTCGGTGCTCACGTTCATATCGCCCCCGGAGCCGTGTTGTCGGGTGATGTCACGGTGGGAGAGGGCGTCCATGTCGGTACAGGTGCCTGTGTGATTCAGGGGATAGCGATAGGGACTGGCGCGGTGGTCGGTGCCGGTGCTACGGTCCTCTGCGATGTCCCTCCAGGCGCCAGGGTGGCCGGTGTTCCGGCGCGTCCCTTGCGCGTTGTCGATCCATCTGAAGAGGCACCTCGATGAAGGATTTTTCTCAGACCCTGGTGGGGCCGGGTATGCCGATTCTGGAGGCTATCAAGGCGATTGAAGCCGGCTCGCGCCAGATTGCCCTTGTCGTTGATGATGCCCGGCACCTGTTGGGGACCGTCACCGATGGCGATATTCGTCGAGGCATACTGCGCGGGATTGGCCTTGATCAACCAGTGTCGGCGGTGATGAATTCGCACCCGTTGACGGCCAACCTTAATCAGGAACGCGACGCGATCCTGCGACTGATGCGTGATCGCGAGATTCACCAGATTCCCTTGCTGGATTCCGGGGGCCGTCTGGTTGGTCTCGAAACTCTGGATGAACTGATTCACCGTGATCAGGTTGATGTCTGGGTGGTATTGATGGCGGGTGGATTGGGTACTCGGTTGCGCCCCTTAACGGAGAACACCCCCAAGCCCTTGCTGTCCGTGGGCGGCAGGCCGCTCCTCGAAACCATCATCGAGAGTTTTGCCAACCAGGGTTTCCAGCGGATCTTTCTGTCAGTGAATTACAAGGCCGAGATGTTCGAGCAGCATTTCGGTGATGGTTCGCGCTATGGGGTCAGCATTGAGTACATCAATGAGCCTGACCGCAGGGGGACTGCCGGTGCGCTGACCTTGTTGCCAACCCGTCCGGAAAATCCGTTGATTGTGATGAATGCCGATCTTCTGACCACACTCGACTTCCGGCAGTTTTTGGAGTTTCATCGCTCCCAGCGTGCCAAGGCGACCATGGGTGTTCGTGAATACTCTTTTCAGGTTCCATATGGAGTGGTAAGAGCGGATCAAGCTCGCTTATTGTCGATCACAGAGAAGCCGGTTCAGCAGTTTTTCGTGAGTGCTGGCATGTACGTGCTGGAGCCCGATGCACTGAATGTCATCCCGAATGACACCTTCTACGACATGCCGATGCTGTTTGAGGCCTTGCTGGCCCAAGGTGCTGAGGCCTCGGTCTTCCCGGTGCGGGAATACTGGCTGGACATTGGCCGTCTGGACGACCTCGAACGCGCGCAGAGCGAGTTCGGAAAGGTTTTTGGCTGATGCGGGCCGCACTCGTCATTGGATACGGATCCATTGGCACACGTCACGCAAGAATCTTGGCCGAGATGGGTCTGCGCACGGGCGTCGTCAGCCGGCGGGGGGGGGCAACGGGCGAGGCATTCACCACGCTAAAGTCTGGCTTGGAGACGCTACAGCCTGATTATGTGGTTGTGGCTAACGAGACCGTGCAGCATATCGCCACCCTTGATGAGTTAGATCAATTGGGTTATCGCGGTGTCGTACTGGTCGAGAAGCCGCTTGCCGTGTATGCGCTTGAGCCTCGCAACTGGGCGTTCGCACAGATCAAGCTCGCCTACAACCTACGTTTCCACCCGGTGCTCCAGGCTCTGGCCAAACTTCTCACGGTGGACCGACCATTACTTGTGCAAGCGTACGTTGGGCAATACCTGCCAGATTGGCGCCCCGACAGCGACTATCGCCATTCATATTCCGCGCAGCGGGCGCTAGGGGGTGGCGTGCTGAGGGACCTTAGCCATGAGCTCGACTTCTTGGCATGGCTTTTCGGGGACTGGCGTCGACTCAGCGCACTGGGAGGGCGAAGAGGCTCACTGGATATCGATAGCGACGACTGCTGGGCTGTACTGTTCGAAGGCACAGGTGGCCTACCGATCACCTTGCACCTGAACTACCTTGACCGTGTTGCGCGCCGGGAGTTGGTGGTTGTGTCCGATCGTCACAGTTACCGAGCGGATCTTGTCACCGGTATTTTGGAAGTTGATGGTGAGGCTCAGACGTTTTCTATTGAGCGCGACACGACTTACAGAGAGCAGCATCGCGCAGCGCTGGAAGGGCGATGGTCCGCCTTGTGCTCGCTGGAAGAGGGCATAACAGTTATGTCTACTATCGCATCGGTAGAGCAGGCCGCTGCAACCGGTCAATGGGTGATGCCATGACCCGCCGCCTTTGCACCTTATGCGCCCGCGGAGGCTCTAAGGGAGTTCCCAACAAAAATATCCGTCAGCTGCACGGCTTGCCGCTGATCGCACACAGCATCGCACAGGCCCGTGATAGCGGGCTGTTCGAGTACATCGCCGTAAGCAGCGACTCGCCGGCGATTCTCGATGCAGCCCGCGTCGCCGGTGCAGACTTCTTGGTGCGCAGGCCGGACGACATGGCCTCCGACACCGCGGCCAAGGTGCCGGCCATCCGCCACTGCCTGCTGGAGGCCGAACGCCTGGCCGGCCATGTGTTCGATGTGCTGGTAGACCTTGACGCCACATCACCCCTGCGAGCGGTTGATGACATTCGCGGCGCAGTCAAATTGCTGGAGTCCAGCGGTGCCAGCAACGTGATTACCGGTGCCCCAGCCCGCCGATCCCCCTATTTCAACCTGGTCGAGGTGGGCGCCGAAGGCTTCGCGGCGCTCAGCAAGCGGCTGGAGACGCCTGTGGTACGCCGCCAGGATGCGCCACGGTGCTTCGACATGAATGCGTCGATCTACGCTTGGCGCCGTGATGTGTTTGTCGAACACCCCGCCGTTTTCTATCCGGATACCCTTCTGTTCGAGATGCCAGACGATCGCTCGCACGACATCGACAGCGAGCTGGACTTCGAGTGGGTCGAGTACCTCATGCGTCGCAGGAGCCAGACTTGAGTCAAGGACATTACCGCAGGTTGTTTGATTTGGATGGGCGCGTGGCGCTTGTGACCGGGGCTACAGGCATACTGGGGCGCCACTTCACCGCCGCATTGGCCGACTGTGGCGCGGCGGTCGCCGTGGTCGACCTCGATCAAGCGGCCTCCGACGATCTGGCCAGCGAACTGACCCAGACCTATGGGGTGCGTGCCATTGGCGTCGCTGCCGACATCGCCAATGAACGAGCCGTTCTGGACATGGCCGAGGAGGTCGAGTCCAAGCTGGGTCCCGTCGATATCCTGCACAACAACGCAGCCACCAAAGGCAGCAGCCTGGATGCGTTCTTCGAGCCGCTGGATACTTTCTCGCTAGACACTTGGCGTGAGATCATGGCTGTCAACCTCGACGGCATGTTCCTGGTCGCGCGCACCGTAGGTGAACGTATGGCCCAGCGAAGGCGCGGATCCATCATTCAGACCGCCTCCATTTATGGAGCCATGGGGCCCGATCAGCGCATCTACGAAGGTTCCAGCTACATGGGCCGTCCGATCAACACGCCGGCGGTCTATTCGGCTTCGAAATCCGGCGTCATAGGCCTGACACGCTATCTCGCCACCTACTGGGCCCAGCAGGGCGTCCGGGTCAATACCCTGACACCTGGAGGTGTCGAGAGCGGACAGAACGACATTTTCCGTAGCCGCTACGCCGCGCGCGTTCCCTTGGGGCGCATGGCCCAACCCACCGAGATGGCTTCGGCCCTCGTTTTCCTCGCTTCCGACGCTTCCAGCTATATCACCGGCCAGAACCTCATGGTCGATGGTGGTCTAAGCGCCTGGTGACCCCGTCACACATCTCCCATCACGAAAGACCGCGATGATTCACAAAAGTCCTCTGAACGAAACCACTGACTATTGCCGCTACGCGCACGACGCCCGCATCACTGATACCTTGTACGGACTGCCATCGGACGTGAAGTTCTGCAAGCGCTGCGTCATTTCCAACCAGCGGCCGAACTCTGCCTTGGAGTTCAAACATACGGCAGCCAGCACCAAGAAGACCATCAACTTTGATGACGAAGGTGTGTGTGATGCGTGCCGCGTGGCCGAAGAAAAACACCGCACCATCGACTGGGAAGAGCGTGATCGCAGCCTGCGTGAGCTGTGTGACCGTTTCCGCAGCAAAGATGGCTCCCACGACTGTATCGTGCCCGGCTCGGGCGGCAAGGACAGCTTCTATGCCGCCCACGTGCTCAAGCACAAGTACGGCATGCACCCGCTCACCGTGACCTGGGCGCCGCACATCTACACCGATTGGGGCTGGCGCAACTTCCAGTCCTGGATCAATGCTGGGTTCGACAATATCCTGACGACCCCGAACGGGCGGGTGCACCGCCTGCTCACCCGTCTGGCGGTGGAGAATATGTTCCACCCGTTCCAGCCGTTCATCATTGGTCAGAAAGCGTTGGCGCCCAAGATGGCTCTACTGCACAAAATCCCTCTGGTGTTTTACGGTGAGAACGAAGCAGAGTACGGCAACCCCAAGGAAGACGCTGACAAAGCCAAGCGCAGCTGGCAGTACTTCACGGGCGGCGATGAGAAAAATACCTTCCTAGGAGGAACCTCGATTGCCGACCTAAAGGCCAGCTATGGCCTGGATGCCTCCGACCTAGCCCCCTACATCCCCGCCAGCCCGAGCGAAATCGAGCAGCTGGGCATGGAGGTGCACTACCTTGGCTACTACCTCAAGTGGCACCCGCAAAGTTGCTACTACTACTCGGTGGAACACGGTGGTTTCCAGGCCTCGCCGGAGCGGACGCCGGGCACCTACTCCAAATACAACAGCATCGACGACCGCATCGACGACTTCCACTACTACACCACGCGCATTAAATTCGGCATTGGCCGCGCCACCTACGATGCCGCGCAGGAAATCCGTTCCGGCGACATCACCCGTGAAGAAGGTGTTGCCCTGGTTCGCAAGTTCGACCACGAGTTTCCCGAGCGCTTCGCCGAGGAGATCTTCCGCTACCTCAGCATTCCCGAAAAAGAGTTCCCTGAAGCATCAAAGATGTTCGAGCACCCGCTGATGACCCGTGAGTACTTCATGAAACTGGCCGATCGTTTCCGCTCTCCGCACCTGTGGATGTACGAAGGCGGCGAATGGAAGCTGCGCCACAACGTGTTTGACGGCGTCTGACGGACGGATCGGACCATGGGAAACCTGCGGCTCATCGCCCGCCTCGACATCAAGGCGCCCAATCTCATCAAAGGCATTCACCTCGAAGGTTTGCGCGTCATCGGAGATCCCAACGATTACGCGCGGCGCTACTACGAGGCAGGGGCCGACGAGCTCATCTACATGGACATCGTTGCCAGCCTGTACGATCGCAACAGCCTGGCCGACATTGTCGAACGCACCAGCCGCGACGTGTTCATTCCTATCACTGTGGGTGGCGGCGTGCGCTCGGTGGACGACGCCCGTCGCCTCCTGCGTGCGGGTGCCGACAAGGTGGCCATCAACACTGCAGCAGTCAAACGCCCTGAGCTGATCACCGAGATGGCACAGACCTTCGGTTCGCAGTGCATGGTGCTGTCCGTCGAAGCCAAGCGCAATGGCAACGGCACCTGGGAAGCCTATACCGACAACGGCCGCGAGCACACCGGGCTGGACGTGATCCAGTGGGTGCGTCGTGGCGCCGAGCTTGGTGCCGGTGAAATCCTGGTGACCTCCGTCGATCAGGAGGGCACTCGCAAGGGGTTCGACGTGGATCTGGTCCGTGCCGTGACGGCGGCGGTGGGTATCCCTGTCATCGCCAGCGGTGGTATGGGCAGCCTCAGCCACCTCCAGCAGGTCGTCGAACAGGGCGGGGCGGACGCGGTGGCCATGGCCGACGTCCTGCACTATGGCCGCATGACCCTGCCAGACATCCGGCGTGATGCGCTGGCTGCAGACCTTCCTGTGAGAGCCATCTGATGTCCAAGAATATACTGATCGTCGACTACGGCGTTGGCAACTTGCTCAGCGTGGGGCGTGCATTCGAACACTGTGGTGCGACGGTCACCCTGTCTGGCGATCCCGCGGCCATTGCTGCTGCCGAGCGTGTGGTGCTGCCCGGCGTCGGCGCTTTCGGCGACTGCGTGAACGCGCTGCGCGCCAAGGGGCTGGATCACGCTGTCCTCCAGCATGTGGCCAAGCAACGGCCGCTCATCGGCATCTGTGTGGGTATGCAGGTGTTGTTCGATGGTAGCGAAGAGTTTGGCCAGCACCGGGGCTTGGGCCTTATCCCAGGCAAGGTCGAGGCCATACCGTCCACCGACGTCGACGGTCGGCCTTTGAAGGTGCCCCACATCGGCTGGTCGCCGCTGGTGATGCCCGAAGCTGCCGGCGCGTCTTGGGAAGGCACGCCCTTGTCCAGCCTTCAACCCGGAACGGCCGCCTACTTCGTTCATTCCTTCCACGGACAGCCTGTGGACCCCACTCACCGCGTCGCCGACGCCTTGTACGGCGGACGCCGCATCACCGCTGCCGTGCGCCGAGGCGCGGTGTTCGGGACCCAGTTCCATCCAGAGAAGAGCGGACCAGCGGGGCTGGCCGCGATTAATCAGTTCTTGAGGAGTTGAAAAATGAGTAACGAAAAACAGGTGGCTAGTCGTTCTGAGCCAATACAGGTCGCGTCCGACGAAGCACTGCTGGATCTGATGATGGACGATCTCCGGAAGGCCGAGCAGGAATTTCAGCCGACCAACTATTGGGCAGCATACGAGCCTCGCTTCATGCGTGAACTCAAGATGCACGGACTTAAGGACATGCGCAGGCAGAAGAATCTTGTCTTTCGGTCCTTCGGCGCAGTCGATTTTGTGCATCCCGTTGCCGAACTCACTTTTCGAAACAGCCGGGTGTTCAAGCGTTGGCCGATGAATACGGCAGCGCTGACGCGGCTGGCAGTTCGTTTCGACGCCCTCATGTCGCGCTATATCAAGACGGTGGATAGCCTCGACTTCGATAGCTATGTTCGGCTCGGCTACGCCTATGCTCAGGAATACGCGCGGGGAAGCCATGCCCGCCCGCTGTCCGAGTTCTCGATGTCTCTTGCAGGCAATCCTGATGGGGTTGTAGATATCGACGGCCGTTGGCACAGCCGACAGATGATTCAGTACTACCTGCAGTATGCCTATGCAAGTCGATTCGTCGACTTCGAGCGACTGCCCGTCATCGCGGAGTTGGGTAGTGGCATGGGTCGGCAAGCGGAAATATTCTTCAAGCTCCACCCCAACAACGCCTATCTGCTGTTCGATATTCCGCCGCAGATCTACGTTGCCGAGCAGTATCTCAAGACGGTATTCCCGGGGAAAGTCATCTCCTATCGAGAGACTCGGGACTGGACGGATCTAAGTCTGATCAAGCCAGGCCATATTCATGTATTCGGCAACTTCAAGATGCCGCTGCTGCGTTCCAGAGCCATCAGCCTCTTCTGGAATTCTGCAAGCTTCCACGAGATGGAGCCCGACGTAGTCGTCAATTACCTCCAGTATGTGAATGCGTCGGCCGAATGGGCGTATCTCGCCGAGAACCTCAAGGGAGGGAAGAAAGCGAAGGCGCCCGGTGATCTCGGCATTCTCAAAGTCACGACTCTGGATCATTACAAGAAGGGCTTGCCCGGCTTCGATCTTGTCGATTTGTCGCCGACATTGCGCATCAACGGCAAGCCGCTCCAAGACAACAATATGATGTTCAAACGACACAATTGAATACGAAAATCTGGCATTCCCAATGCAAGATACTTACAAAGAACTTAAACCTTTAATCATCACTGGTTCTGGCGGTTGGCGTTTGCCCAGCTTTTCCGAGGTCTGGGCCTTCAGAGAACTGCTCTGGATCCTGACCATCCGCGACATCATGGTGCGGTACAAGCAGACCGCCATCGGCATCGCCTGGGCTGTGCTGCAACCGCTGCTGACCATGGTCGTGTTCAGCGTCATCTTCGGGCGTCTGGGCAAACTGCCCTCCGACGGACTGCCGTACCCGGTGTTTGTCATGACCGCCCTGTTGCCCTGGCAGCTGTTCGCGCGCGCGCTCACCCAGGGCAGTGCCAGCATGGTCACGCTGGGCGGCATGATGGGCAAGATCTACTTTCCGCGCCTCATCGCCCCTTTGTCGTCCGTGCTGGCGGGGGTGGTCGATTTTCTGATCGCCTTTGTCATCCTGCTGTCGCTGATGGCCTGGTACGGCGTCTGGCCCCATAGGGCCGTGGTCCTGGCGCCGCTGTTCGTGTTGCTGACGCTGGCCTCCGCGCTGGCCGTGTCGTTGTGGCTCAGTGCCATCAACGCGCAGTACCGCGATGTGCAGCAGGCCATGCCCTTCCTGACCCAGATCTGGATGTTCGTGACGCCGGTGATCTACCCGACCTCCATGATTCCCGAAGCCTGGAAATGGGTCTATGGCCTCAACCCCATGGTCAGCGTGATTGAAGGTTTTCGCTGGACCCTGTTGGGTGCCGCGCCGCCAGACACGCTCACGCTGACCCTCTCCTGCTCCTCCATCCTCGTCCTGACCGTAGGCGGGCTGATCTATTTCGGCCGCTTCGAAAAGGACTTTGTCGATCGGCTCTGACAGTCATGGCCAATACCGCACTTCGAGTCGAGGGTCTGGGCAAGCACTACCGCCTGGGCGGACTTCAAACCTACCAGACATTGCGCGACAGCGTGGTGAACCTGCTGCGCAGACGGCGTGAGCAGAAGAAGAAACCCGATTTCTGGGCTCTGCGTGACGTTTCCTTCGAACTGAAGGAGGGTGAGGTGCTGGGCATCGTTGGGCGCAATGGTGCGGGCAAGAGCACGCTGCTCAAGCTGCTCAGCCACATCACCACACCCGATACCGGTCGCATCGAGGTCCATGGCCGCGTCGGCTCCCTGCTGGAAGTGGGTACCGGTTTCCATCCCGAGCTGACCGGCCGTGAAAATATCTTCATGAACGGCATTCTGCTGGGCATGAAGCGCCGCGAAGTCGAGCGCAAGTTCGACGAAATCGTCGCTTTCTCGGGTGTAGAGGAGTTTCTGGATACCCCAGTCAAGCGCTACTCCAGTGGCATGCGGGTACGCCTGGGGTTTGCAGTGGCCGCACATCTGGAGCCCGAAATCCTGGTGGTGGACGAGGTGTTGGCAGTCGGCGACGCGGAGTTCCAGCGCAAATGCCTGGGGCGCATGAATGCAGTGGCCTCCGAAGGGCGGACGGTGCTGTTCGTGAGCCACCAGATGGAAGCGGTCCAGTCGCTGTGTTCACGCGCCATCTGGCTGGAGAACGGGCAGATGCGCCAGGACGGTCTGGCTGACCAGGTGGTGTCTGCGTATCTGGCCTCGACGCGTGAGACGGCGAAGTCGGAGTTGTCGGCCAGGACCGATCGCTCCGGGCGTGGGGCCATGCGGATTGAGCAAATGACTATCTATGGAGAAAACGGTGGGCCTGTGGTGGTTGGTCAGCCGCTCAAGATACGTTTGAAAATACGATCACATCATGATCGCGCCACATCCGCATTTGCACGCATCGTGGTAAGGGATCAGGTGGATAGAACCCTGTCCATGCTCAGCAATGAACTAACCGGCGAAATCCTGGAGATTCCCGGAGGTCCAGACGGACAGGTTTTGCTGGAGTGCGAAATGCCGCGTGTTTCGCTGTTGCCCGGTGAGTATGCGGTTGACTTCGCATTGTGGGGTGGTGGGTATCTTGAGGACAAGGTTTTCAGGGCGATGGCCTTTGAGGTTTTGCCTGGAAATTACTTTGAAATGGGCAAGGACCATCAGGTGGGGGCCGTTTATATGGACCAGACTTGGAGGCAGTTGGCGTGCTGAAAAAAAACTCCAGATTGGGGTTCCTGATTCGCAGGGTCATTTGGTTTTTCAGAGATACAAGAATCCCCCAATGCGATGACTCAGTGCGCATTCATCCAACGGCTTCGTTCGAAGGAGCAGTTGAGAATGTGACTCTTGAGAAAGGAGTGGTCATAGATGCGTATGCCAGAATTTTCTGCCACAAGAAGGGTCGCATTGTGGTTGGCGAGGGCAGCTATATCGGCCCGAATGTGATTCTTCATACCGGAAAAAAAGGTGGCGAGATTGCGATAGGGTCTCGATCCACGATTCAGGCATTTGGTGTCATTTATGGCCATGGCGGGTGCCAGATTGGTGATGGAGTCCGTGTTGCTGCGCATGTCGTAATGGTTCCTGCAAATCATAAATTTGCAAACGTGGATCAACCGATACACGAGCAAGGTTTGGACATGCAAGGTATCAAGGTAGAGAGTAATGTCTGGATTGGAGCGGGTAGCCTCATTCTCGATGGTGTAAATATAGGTGGCGGCACTGTGGTTGGTGCTGGCTCTTTGGTCAATAAAAGTTTGCCGCCTAACGTGGTTGCTGTGGGGTTGCCAGCACGCTCCATTTCCAAGAGAACGCCTCTTGATGGTGATCGAATGGACTGAAGGTTTCAATGCGAAACCGATGGTTGGCTTTAAGGATGTGATGTGTCGAATATTGTCGATGTCGAAAAACTGAAGACACGAGTCGTGTGGCTTGCAAACCGATATCAAATTGATATCGGGGCTTTCGGCTCGCCTGCTTGGGTGCGGGCTATTCGGTCACAGCGATGGGCGGTTGCAAAAACAATCGTTAAAAAACTCGTTGCACCATGGCGAGGCATTGCTGTACACAGGGGGCAGCAGGAGATCCAGCGGACATATGATGCCCAATGGCGAAAAAAGGCATTTGATCGCTACATGCCAAAAATCGAAACCACTGGCGCACCGTGGGAGTGGGGGCGGGGGAAATGGTTGATGTCAAACGAGGCCGGGGCTGCCTTTCGTTTGATTTATTTGGATGAAGTCATCCAGAGTCTTGCGCCTGAATCCGTTCTGGAGATCGGGTGCGGCAACGGTATAAATTTGCTGACCTTGAGTGCCAAATATCCAGGTGTTGAGTTTTCTGGGCTGGAGTTGACTCAGGGGGGGGTGGATGCCGCGGCATCGGTCATTGAAAAGAAGTCGCTGCCAGAAGCGCTGGCAAAGTTCGCTCCTTTTGATTTGCATGATTTGAGTGCTCCTTCGCGAGTGAAGGTCTGCCAAGGTTCAGCGATCGAGTTGCCGTATGCGAATGCAAGTTTCGATCTGGTGATGACTTCTTTAGCGCTGGAGCAAATGGAGGATTTGCGCGCCGCGGCGATGCGTGAGATTGTGCGTGTTGCCAAGCGTTGGGTTGTCATGCTTGAGCCTTTTCACGAAGTCAATAAGGCCGGTTGGCGTCGACGCTATGTGCGAGCGCATGACTATTTTCAAGGAGCCATTTCTGATTTACCTCAATACGGGCTGCACGTTGAGCAGGTAGTTTCGGATATGCCTCACAAATCGATTCTTGGTACAGCGTTGGTGATAGGCCGAAAAATGAATGGCTGAAGTCGCCGTTCCGATCTTCTTCGATCGAGAAGATGTCAGATCCTTTGCTGAGCGGAAGGAACTTGGTGGTTGCGTATTTGCGCTGACCCCTTCAGCGTTCCAAGAAGGTAACCTTCAGGACGTAGGTGCTGGTTTGCGGGTAGCGGAGCTTTTTGCCAACGATCATGCACGTTGTGTTGGCTTTGCCAGGCAAGCGCTTACGACCCTTAATGCTTCCCCTTCATTGAAGGATCTGTCGCCAGGTCTGCGTGTCATGGTTCGGCAGTCCGTATGGTTCCTGGCCTTCTTGGTCCAGCGTCTGCGCCGCAGCTTGCCGAGCGGTCCGTGGCTGTTGCGGGATGGTGGCGGGCGCTGGCAGACGGTGAGTGAGCGGCGCGTTTTGCTAGACATACTGCTGCCCCGCATCTGGAATCATGGGCTTGCGCATCGCCTGCCAGCCGGTGCCCCACCAGTGACATTTTTTCACCGATGGTTGGTGCGCCGCGCCGCAGGCCGGCTGCGTCGGTCTGGCCGTTCCTGGGTGGTCGCGCCTACGCGTAAGCTGCGTTCGGGTTTGCGCGAGGCCTTGGAGCAGGAAGGTGTCGGCGTTCTGGTGTTGCAGCCAGCCGCCGGTCGTTGGTCAGATTACCGTGGACTGCTGAAGACACCGAGCGACACCACCGATGCCTGGATGTTGCCTGTGGCACCGCTGTCGCAACGTGACAAGAGGGTTCGAGAGGCGTCGGCGCGTTTGAGGGCCATAGCCACGCATCTCCGGGATCCGGACCTTGCCTGGGCATGGTCTCGCTATGTCGAGCATTGCAAGGCGCTGTTGTCTGCTGTGCTGGGTGCCACCGCCGAAACTGAAATGCTGACTCGTGCCAGTGGCGCGCGTGCTGCGGTAGCTTTCGAGGCCAATTCCTGGTGGTCGGCAGCCTTGCTGGACGGCGCTGGGCGGGCGGGCGTAACCCGAGCCGTTATCAATCACAACTCTCACCCACCCGGGGCTGGGGCTGTGGCCGACGAAGTGTTGGGGCGCCTTTTTGCGCAGCGCACGTTCAACGAACTCGTCGATGAAGCCGGCATCTGGTCCCCCGCTGCCGTGGCTTGGCCGGCACAAGCTCAGTTGGGGGTGGCTAATGTCCGTTTGCAGCCGGTGCGGCTCGACTACCCACCACAGGTGTGCGGTTCAGAGGCGGGTCGCCCGTTTCGTGTGCTGCACGCGGGCAACTACCAGAACTGGTCGGATTTTTTCCCGTGGGTGGCGGAGACCTCGGGTGAGTATCTGGAGGGTATGGAGCATTTGGCCGATGGCATGGCAGGCTTGGAGGGTATAGAGCTGACGTTCCGCGTTCGGCCCAAGCCTGAGGTAGACGCCGAGGCGCTCAGAGCCCGGTTGCACCCCCAGTCGAACGTGTCGGTGTGCGATACAGAGCAGGACTTCCTGGAGCAGTTGGCCTCGTGTGATCTGCTGGTGAGCCATTTTTCAACCACGGTTGAACAGGCGCTGCAGATGGGTAAACCGGTGTTGCTGTGGGGTAGTACGCAGCGGTATGCCCAGTTTCCCGGGCGTGAAACACCGCCGAGCCCGGATTCGCGTGCCGCGGTGTATGTGGTGCGGCGGGCTGAAGCGCTGCCGGCCATGCTGTCCGCTATCCGTGCCGCACATGTGGGGCGGCCCTTGACGGCCGCCGAGTGTGCGCCCTATCGCCATCCGGGCGGTGCCGACAGCATGACCCAATGGATACGTCGGGTGCTGGGCACTTCTTCCTCACCCCAAGGACAGCAGACATGACAGCAGGGATTCTGGTGGTTGTGGGCGTGTTGCTGGTGTGGCTGGTCTACCGCCTGCGGCACTGGCCGGCGCGTCTGCGCGGTGTGGTCCGCGAAGTGCGTGACGCCGCAGTGGCCACCCGCGTGTTGGAGGCGCGCGGGGAGTGGCTGATGCAACTGGCCAGCCCGATCCCCGGGCCGCGTCCCCCGGCCGAGGCGTTTCCTTTTGACGACGGAAAATGGGACCTGATAGCCGGGGATTGCAAAGGTTGGCCTGCGGATACTTACTACAAGGTGCGGGGCCTGGCGGTGCATGGTGGCGATCTGTACGCCAGTCTCACCGGCCCACAGGCCGACGGGCCGCTTGGAGAGGTGTGGCGGTGGGCTGAAGGTGCCTGGGTCTGCGTGGGCGCAGAGGCCGATTTTCCGGGTGCGGGGGAGCGGTCGTCGATCGATCACCTGTTCAGTTCGCAGCAGGGGCTGCTGGCCGCACATCGGCGTGGTGTGTGGTGCTGGGCGGAGCAACGGTGGTCGGCCCTGAATCAGGGGTTGTCACTGAACACCGGTTGTGGCCCCTACAGCTTCGCGGACTGGGATGGTCGTGTCGTGATGGGGCAGTGGGGACGGCCCCGGGTGGCTGTTCTGGGAGATGGCGGCCTCTGGAATTACCTACCTGATCCCGTCGGCGGATGGGGGCGTGGTGCCCGCACAATATACGCCTTGCAGGCTTGGAAGGGGCACCTGTACGCGGCCACCGGCACGGGAAAGACCACGGGGTCGACCAGTTCGGTCTGGCGATTCGATGGTCAACGGTGGGAGCAGGTCGGTGGGGGGGGCATACGCGGCAGTTGGTCACGCGATGGCATTCCTTTCGTACTCAGCTTGGGTGTTTTCGATGACCGGTTGGCGGCCACCATTTCACGGCCGCTGGATACGCCTGCTGCGGTTTCCAATGTGTGGGTCTTCGATGGTGACCGCTGGGGTGCCTGGGGTGTGGGCGCAACCCCGGCGCTCATGGCGCAATCGCTGATCATGAACGATGCCATCGACTACCGAGGGCATCTGGTGGTGGCGACCGGCCATGGCGAGCGCCGTGCCGCAGCTATCTGGGCATTGGCTGATGGCGAGGTGTGGCGCTCCGTAGGGCCCGAGCGGCTGAATCACCCAGGACAGGGCGAAGGCGGATGGTGGGTGTACCGTCTGTGTACAGATGGTCACTGCCTCTATGCTTCCCTGGCTGGTCACCAGGGCGCCGCAGCGGTGCTGCGGTTTACACCTCGGCAAACCGACTGAACGGTGCAGAGGCACCAACGTATTTAACTGGAGCACAACATGGTAGCGAAGCTTGATGTGGATGTCGACAAATTCTGGCGAGATGGCTTTCTGATCCTGCGCCGTCTTTTCAGTCTGGCGGAGTTCAAGACCATGCGCGACCAGGTCTTCGCGTCGCTGGAAGGGCGGGAAAAACGCGGCGACCCTGTGGTCGACGCGCTTGCGGATCCCTACCTGAAACATTGGGTTCACGACGAGCGGCTGGTGGCCGTGGCCAAAGCCATTCTTCAGAGCGAGCGACTGGCCTATTTTGGTGACGGCGGGTATGCCGTGCTGGGGCACAAGTACGAGGCGGGGGTCGACGTGGGCGGTTGGCACCGCGACAACACCGATCGGTCGAGCACCGATGCGCCTGATTGGCAAGGGCGCTACTCGCTGATCCGTTTCGGTCTGTACCTGCAGGACCATCGCCGCCAATCCGGAGGGCTGATCGTTCGCCGAACCTCGCATGACCAGATTCTCAAAGGGCTGACCGCCCATCTTTACGACCGCTACCTCAACACTGGGGTGGGTGATGTCGGGGTCTGGAGCATGCGCATACAGCATGCAGGCCTCGGCCGCTGCGTCCGGTATATCCCTCGCCTAGCCTTGGGGCCGTACTTGCAGCGCAAGCTCCCTGAATTTCTGCAGGCACCGTTTCCGCGCGAAGAGCGCACCGGTTTCTGGATTTCCTATGCCAATCCGGACCACCACCTTGAACGCCATTGCCAGTATCTGCTGACGCGATCAGAGCGCCTGGAAATGTGGCAGCACGCTTATTACACCAACGATACGCTGCAGCAGTGTCAGCGCGCTGGTCTGGAAGTGGTCGATATGCCTACGCGTATGCGCGAGGCGTTGGTCAGTGGCCAAAAGGTGGGGCAGTACAAACACCACCACGCCATGGCGAATTGATTCGGGCGGCTGGTCCCAATTCTGAAACTTTCACGTATGACAACTGCCAATCCGCCCAGTACCGACCAAGTCCGCTACGCCAAGTTGCACCAAGGCGTTGATGCCGTGGCACGGTACAAGCGCAAGCTCGACAACCGCATGGACCACTTACGCGATGGTATAGAAACCGGGTTGCTGGCGCGCTGGTGCCGTGGCTATGTGCTCGATTGCACGGTGGGTGTGGGTCGCTTCATCGGCCGCCTGCCGAATGTCACCCGGTACGACGGCATGGACCTGTCGAGTGAATTCGTCGATCATGTGCGTGCTGCCTATCCCGGCACTTATGCCGTTACCGGTGATCTGCTGGCTGGCATACCCTTTCCCGATGCCAGCTACGATAGCGCGCTGTGCCTGCGTAGCTTATCTGGCATTGGGCACTTGTCGACGATACTGCCCGAAATGGTCAGGGTGGCCAGGCCCGGTGGGCTGGTCGTATTTGACTATGGGCGCAAGGCGACAGTGACTCAGGTCAAAGGGGTGCGTACCGTGCTGGACGATGAGGATGTGGACGCCGCCATTGCCACGCTGGATGCCCAACTGGTGGAGAGGGTGCATGTGGACGCTTTCCTGACACGAGTCAAGGCCCGTGCCCGGCTGTTCCGCTTTCTCAACGGGCCGCGTGGGCGGCTGGTGTCCGATGCAGTCCTGTTGGGCCTGGAGCGCTGGATGGTGCCATTGATGTGGCAGCGGCAGATCGTGGTTCTGCGACGCAACGGAGTCACGGCTTGATCGACCGCCCCGAGGCGCCACTATCGGCGCCCCTGTTGTTTGCCGTCCTGGAGTACGGCGAGTTTCCCGAGATGCTGCGTGTAGCAGAAGCCCTGCACCAGCGGCTGGGGCGTCCAGTGGTGTTCTGGTTCGTCAAGGCGTCCTATCGCCGTCTGGCGCAAGACAGTGCGGCCGTGGTTGCCCAGGGATTCTCCTGGTTGGATGCGGCGGGACGGTGGTCTGATCAGGTCGCTTCCGGGCTTGCTCCGCAGGCGTCTGCAGGTGCCGCGCCGTCACTTCATGAGCCGTTGCCAAAGTTGCCCCGGGCGGCGAGTCGACGAGGCCGATTGGGCCGATGGCTGGCGCTCGCTGGTCTGCCGGTGTTTGTTCTGAGCGCGGTGCTGCGCGATACCGGATCTGCGTTGCGTCACACGGCTCGCGACCTCGCTAACTTCACGCGTGACTTGCGCCGCTTTCGTGCCCGTCACAGGGTCGCCGATGGCGTGCTGGCGTCGATCCGGCCAGCGCTGGTCGTGGTCGGGCAGGATGCGCCCGGCTCGGATCTTCCGTTTCTTCTGGTCGCAGCGGGGCAGCGGCGAATACCGCGCCTGATGGCGCCTTTCGCCATGTTCTCCCTGAACGAAACGGCGGACTACGCCCATGCCAGGCCTGGCCACAGGGTTCAGGCATCCGCTCTGAACACTTTGGTGGCCAAGATTTATCCGCATTGGGTGCTGGGCTGGCGGGGTGAGCGCCTGCTGCGGCTGCCTGGTTGGCGCGCGCTGGCGCTCGAGCATGTCGGATTGGTTCACGGTTTGCCCTGGACGCCCCTCTCGGAGCCTGTGGAGGCGCTGACCGCTGAATCGGAGGTTGCCGCCCAGACGCTGGTGGAACTGGGGGTGGACAGTGACCGGATCAGCGTGGTGGGGTCACCCGTGCACGACCGTCTGGGCGCGCATCTGGCGCAGCGGAGCGCCCTGAAAGAACGGTTGTGCCAGGAGCATGGCCTAGATCCGCCGCGCCCGCTCGTGGTGTGTGGCTGGCCGGCCAACTTGTTTCCTTGGCTGGCCGGACGTGTCATTGCCTACCGCAGCTACGACGAGGTGGCTGTGGTGTGGGCGGCGGCACTGGCCGATGTGCGTGATCGCCATGGCGTCAATGTGATGGTCAGCGTGCACCCCAAGACGTTGTCTCATGAGTACCAAGCCGCTTGTGACCGTGGGTTGCCATGTCGCGTTGGAGGGGCCGATGAGCTGATCGCTGCCAGCGACCTGTTCACCACGCTCAACGGATCGTCCATCACGGCTTGGGCCATCGCCTGTGCGGTGCCGGTGCTGCTGTTTGACTGTTTCGATACCCGGTATGAGGATTTCAAGTGGGTGCAGGGGTGTGTGCAGGTACAGGATGAGCATGGTTTTGTGGACGAGTTGTCCTGGCTGTGTGCGGATGCGGATGCCCGTGCGGACCTGGCCTTGCGCCAGCGCGAGGTGGCTGGCCGCTGGGGCATTCTTGATGGCGGGGCCTCGACACGTCTGGCCGATCTGGCGCGTCGATTGATCGGAGCGGCATCGATGTGAAGCGGGTTTTTTATATCGAATGCAGCGGCGCCATCTGGCGATCGGTGGCCACCCACTGCCAGACTGAAGCCGGCTGGACGCCGGTGCTGTGGACAGCTGGTGCTGCTGACAGGGCTGCGGTAGGCCAGGCTTTTCCACAGGCCCTGTTTGTTGCCGGGCCCGATGCCACACTGGGGCTTCAGCATGACCAGGCTCCCTGGACGCTGGAGCCCGTTTCTCTGGAAACGCTTACTGCACTGGCCGTGGACGAAAGCATCGGTCTGCACATGATGGACCGCATGGACCCCGGTTTGGGTGCCGGATTCCCGCACGACGCCCGCCGCCGCCATTGGCATGGTCTGTTGCGGTGGTGGAGTACAGCCATTGACCACCTGAAACCGGACCTGATTGTGTTTTCGATCTCGCCCCACGTGGTATTCGATTACGCGTTGCTCGCCCTAGCACGTTACCGTGGCATTGCAACCTGCATGTTCGAGCGGTTGGGGCTACCGGGATGGGTATTTCCAATGGCGGATTACGTTCAGGGTAGCGAGGCTTTGCGGTCAGCCCTGAGAGAGAAGCCGCTTGTGCCTGTGGCTGCGGTGCCCGGTGCGTTCGGTGTTTGGCTGAATGACTCATTGGCCGGCGGTGCCGCCGTACCAGCAAACTTTCAGAAAAAGCTGGAACGTTACCGACTGGGGCAACGCCTTCCCTCGCTGACCCGCGCCGTCGGGCATGAACTCAAGCGGGCGTGGGTACTCTGGCGCCGGCATGGTGGGCAGCCGGCTACCAATTCCTACCTGCGATCGGCGCGTTTGCCGCATGGCCGGGCCGGTCAATGGGAAACCTTGCTGGCTCGTCTCAAGGGGGTTTGGTTCAAACGCGGGCTGATGAGGCAGCACGATGCGTTCGTGCAGTCGCCGCAGGGCGGCGAGAATTACGTCTTCCTTGCCTTGCATTACCAACCAGAACGGGCAACAGTGCCGATGGGGGGGGTGTTTGGTGACCAACTGCTCATCGTCGACTGGTTGCTGGCAGCCTTGCCGCTAGGCTGGAAGCTGTACGTCAAAGAACACCCTTGGCAGCTTCAGCCTTTTGGCCGAGGCGAGGTTCAGCGTTCGAGCGCGTTCTACCAGCAGCTGTGCCGCCACGAGAACGTGGTGCTGGTACCGCGCGACCTGCCGACGACGGGACTGGTGCGTGGTGCACGTGCGGTGGCCACGGTCACAGGCAGCGTAGGCTGGGACGCCCTATGTGCAGGCATTCCGGTGCTGCTGTTCGGCGCGGCCTGGTACCGCGATTGTCCGGGCGCACATGTTGTGCGCACCTTGGATGGGCTGCGCGCCGAGCTCGATCGTCTGCGCGTGGGAGGCTGGTCGTCGGTCGAGGCGATTGCCGCCTTCTGTCTAGCTTTGTCGCGCACCTGTGTGGCTGGGGTACTGGAGCCTGAACTTGAACACGCGGAGCATGTGCGAGATTCTGATGCTGCATCCGCAATGGCTAACTCATTAATTGAGTTCGAAGAAAGCAGCAGAAAAAATCTTCGAGCGGCTAATGACTAAGTATTCTCCCGCCATATTTCTGCTGTGCAGTCGCCGACCGATTGTTGCCGAGTTTCAGTTGTTAGCTGAAACTTTAAGTGCGGAGACTAATTGGAGAGTTGTCTTTGTTGTTCCCGATGGATTGCGGGAGATGTTTCAAAATAAACTTCCGCTGGGGTCTGAGATTATTTTTACAGGTCCTGCAGCTTGGATTAATGAGGGATTCATAAATGGATTGATGTATGGGGTATTTGGGCTGCTAAGGAAGGTTGCTCAAATATCGCGCGCCTTTAATCAGTTTTTGATAACAGATTTCCTCCAGACTTGGGAGGCATTGGCGCGAGGACGTTGGTTTGCCGGAAGGGTGTTGCATGTTGATCGTATGGGTGTTGCTGTGTTAACCGCCGATGATCGAGATATTCGAATGGATCAAGGCATTCTTTTGAAAGCCAAACGCCATAATGTTTTTTGTATGACGGTGGCATTTGGTAAGTCTGATCCTGAGGCTGATTCCGGTAGGCGTTCGCAGGCAAATTTTGCTGTAGATCAAAAGCCCTGGAAATTTCTAAAACAATGGGTTGCCAAAAAATATCCAGCAGCTGTCCGTGTGGATGCGGCCGGGAATCGATTGTTATTTTTTCGAATGGGTGAGTATGCGGCGTTGCGAATGCATTCTTCACTCTTTCCCGTCCCTTGGTCTTACGGAGGTGGGTTCTCTAATCGTGTTGCGGTCCCGGACAATGTTACTGAGGGGCTGTTGCTTCAACAGGGAGTGCCGCGTGAAAAGGTTTTTCTGGCAGGACAAATTAGTCAAGATATTCTTTGGGAGTTGCACGAGCGAAGAGACGAGATTCGGGTGAGTCTGAATAAGCGGTATCAGTTTCATCCTGAACGCCCGCTGGTTATTCTGGCAATGCCCGTCTTGGGTGAGCATGGAATGATTTCTGGGTCAGGCCAAGAGGATGAGGCTAAATTCTTGTTTCATACTCTGGGAGAGTTGAATGCGCCTAATGTTTTGGTGTCTCTGCATCCACGGCAAAGTCGCCAACAATATGAATTGCTCGCGAAAACGTATGGCGTACATTTGGCCGCTGAACCATTGCGTGAAGTGTTGGCCGCTGCTGACCTTTTTGTTGCATATTCCAGTACTATCGCTTGGGCGCAATTATTGGAAATTCCCACGTTGGCGTTGGAGTATCAAAATTTAGGTTATTCGTTATTTGCTGGACAGCCTGGGGTTCGAGATGTTTCCTCGCGAGAGCAGGTTGGTGTGACATGTGCGGCGTTGCTTCCATCGGGGGCAATGCATAAGCAAGTTTGTCGTGAGCTATCGGGAAACGTAGATCGGACAACATTTGATGGAGCTGTTAGGCGGCGCATTATCGATGAAATAAAATTGCAAATAAAAAGAGTTTCACAATGCTAATTCATGGCTTGATTACCGCGCGAGGTGGTTCGAAGGGGCTACCGGGGAAAAATATCGCACATGCAGGGGGGCGGCCGCTGATCGAGTGGAGTATCAAGGCTGCTTATGGCTCCTGCATTGATCGATGTTTTGTTTCGACAGATAGCGAGGAGATCGCCGAAGTTTGTCGAAAAGCCGGTGCGGAAGTGCCTTTTCTGCGTCCTGCTGCGTTGGCGGCAGATGATACCCCGCACATTGATGTTTTGCTCCATGCTTTGGATTGGATGGAGGGCGTTGATTTATTTCCCGATTATTTGGTGTTGCTTCAACCAACGTCACCCCTTAGGCTGGCAATCGATATTGATTCTGCTATTGATATTGCACGAGCTAACGATGCTGATAGTGTAATTAGTGTGGTCGATGCGCCGGTCCATCCTTATTGGATTAGGAGTTTGGATAAGAAGGGGCGCATTAAAGATTTTATGAAGTGGCCTAGTGACAGCGGATATCTACGTAGACAGATATTGCCTCCGGCATATGCTATGAATGGCGCCGTCTATGTCTTGAAAGCGCAGACATTGCGCGAGCGAAGGACGTATTTCACGGATCGAACCTATGGGTATATTATGCCTCGAGAGCGATCGCTGGATATCGATACTGCATGGGACTTGAAGGTGGCGGACTTGCTTTTAGCAAATGCCTCCGGTACTTCGTGAAGAAACCGTCTCATTGCATTCTTCTCGTTTCGCGCTATGCCATGCTGGAAGATGCGAAGATGCTTGCGGAGTCTATAGGACGTGCAGACGGTCTTCGAGCAACTTTAATTCTTTCAGGTGAAGTTTCTAACGCCGTCATAAATTTCGGTTTTGATTCTTCAGTTAAATGTGACGTAGATGTCGATACGCCAATTCCTTTCGTTGAAAAACTTGGCGGCATCGGAGCATTTAGGTCGTTTGTTGTTTTATTGAAAATTACCCTTAGAAAATATTTTCTTCGAAAGAGATTTTCTGTAGAGAAACCTGATGCCCTAGTTGTCTTTGAAGATCGTTTTATAGATCCAGAAGCGATCTGGTTGGCGGAGTTTTCAAAGAGAAAAATTCCCGCCGTCTTAGTTCGATATGCCTCTTCATCCGCTGAGAGTGATGCGTGGAGTCGCCGGGGGCGATTCAGCCACTCTTTGGATCGTGGGGTTCTCTCCGGGTTGCGCCGTAAATTTGCGAGTTCGTATCCGCATCATGTCTGGAATGACGGTAGAGGCCCTCAGTTGTTTTACTCCTTATGGGATGGCTATGCGTTAGCTATCGCAGGGATGGCTGGAACTCGCCCATGGGCTGTTGGTGGGGGGGCTTTAGTTGCGGCCTGTGTGCAAGGTGCCGCGGATCAAGCTGACGCAGTGAGGCTAACCGGTCTTAGTGAGCGTTTCGTTGTTACCGGGCAGCCGTCTTGGGATCGTTTGTATAACGCGCTGAAGCAGCCTCGATCGGCGAGGCAGCGACCGCGAGTTGTTTGCGCCTGGCCGCAGTGGGCTGAACACGGCCAGTTGCCATGGCCTGTGCACATGGACCGATTGGGTCGGTTGGCTGCAATCCTGGGGGCGAGCGGTGCCGAGGTGATTCTGTGTTTGCATCCCAAGGCACAGCGGTCACTGTATTCAGGTCTGGCACAACGCCATGGTTTGGTCATTTCGGACCGGCCGCTGTCCGAGGAATTGCCTCGGACCGATCTGTTTGTGGCCTCGTGGTCCTCCGCCCTGCGTTGGGCCGCCATGCTAGGGGTTGCGTCGGTGAATCTAGACTGGGCGGCGCAGGACTATGATTTGTTTGACAAGCTCAAATCGTTGCCGAAGTCCACTGCCCCGGATGATCTGGGCCCTCTATTTGCCGATTTGCTAGATCAACCCGAAAAACGTGTCTCGGTGGGTAGCGCCCTAAAAGAAGAGTCTGCCGTCTATGGTTTCATCGACGGCAAAGCCTGCGAGCGCATCCAGCGCGTGATCGAGCAGGTCGTTGAATTAACTTAGGAGAGTTCTCATGAATAACCGGGTCTATGTGATTGCAGAAGTCGGCTCTGTCCACGATGGCAGTTTAGGCAACGCTATGCGCTTGATCGATGCGGCTGCATCGCTGGGAGCTGACGCCGTCAAGTTCCAGACGCATTTGCCTGCTGCCGAGACCCTACGTGATGCACCCATGCCGCCCTATTTCAAGGGAGAGCCGAGGTTCGAGTACTTTGCGCGTACGGGCTTCACCCCGGAGCAATGGCGCCAGCTATCGAACCATGCCTCACAAGCAGGGGTTGAGTTTCTTTCATCCCCGTTTTCCATTGAGGCCGTCGAATTGCTTGAGACAATTGGTGTCAAGCGTTACAAGATCCCGTCCGGGGAAGTCTCAAACCTGCCCTTGCTTGATGTCGTCGCTCGCTCTGGAAAGCCGGTGCTCCTGTCTTCTGGAATGAGCAACTGGAAGGAGCTCGATGCTGCGGTGGAGACCATACTGCGCCACAATAGTCAGCTATGTGTGATGCAGTGCACTACTGAGTATCCTTGTGCTCCCGAGCGTGTGGGGCTTAACGTTTTGGCGCAGATGCGGGGACGATGGGGCCTGCCTGTGGGATTCTCTGATCACACGCTCGATAACAACGCCTGCCTTGCTGCCGTTTCTTTGGGTGCGAGTGTGGTCGAAAAACATTTCACATTTAGCCGGCTCATGTACGGATCTGACGCACCTCATTCGGCTGAGCCGGAGCAGTTTGGCCGGCTGATGCATGGCATCCGTGAAATTGAAACCATGCTGGCCCATTCAGTGGATAAGGATGACATAAGCCGCGTAAAGGATATGAAGCGAATTTTCGAGAAGAGCGTCGTCTCCGTCGTGAATATCCCAAAAGGTACAACTATTGAGGCCCGCCATCTAGCAGTAAAAAAGCCTGGAAATGGTATCCCGGCAGCTCAGCTCTATCGTGTTATCGGTTCGGTGGCGCTCAATGACATTGCTGCCGATGTGCTGATTGACCATGCGGATGTCCAGTGGCGAATCTAACCCATTGGAAGCAAAAGACATCTCTTATCTTTAAAACACTCCTGCTTAAAACGCGATGAGTTTGAATGGATTTAACATGATTCCCGTCTATATTGGCTACGATCCTCGTGAGTCTGTGGCTTTCCATGTTTGTGTCAGCAGCATCATTCGGCGCTCCTCCCAGGCTGTTGCCTTGCATCCGTTGGCTTTGAAAAACCTGTCGGGTTACCAAGAGCTGCATCATGATGGCAGTAACCAGTTCATTTACAGCCGCTTCCTGGTTCCCTATCTGCAGGACTGCAAAGGGTGGGCGATCTTCATCGATGGCGACATGCTGTTGCGTGACGATATTGCTAAGCTTTGGGCGTTGCGTGACGACAATAAAGCAGTTATGGTGGTCAAACACAACTACAAGACACGTAAGACGCAGAAGTACCTCGGCGCCCGCAATGAAAATTACCCGAGGAAGAACTGGTCTAGTGTGGTGCTCTGGAACTGCGGACACCCCGCCAACCAAGCCTTGACGCCAACTTTTATCCAACAGGCCACAGGTGCGCAGTTGCATCATTTCACCTGGTTGTCCGACGATTTGATCGGAGAGCTTCCCATCGAGTGGAATTGGCTTCCCGATGAGTTCGGTCGTAATGACAAAGCTGCGCTGTTGCACTGGACACTTGGGACCCCTTGTTTCCACGAGTGTGCTCAGGAGCCGATGGCTGAAGAATGGCACCAGGAACGCATCGTGGCTGACTACTGTCTCCAGCGTGGACTTGACTAATCTGAACGGAATTACTCCGTTCCATATAAATGCTGGAAAGAAAAAAATGAGTAAGAGAAAAATTTGTATTGTTGTGGGCTCACGAGCAAATTACAGCAGTATTAAGGCCGTCATGCGTGCAGTGGCAGCCCATCCAAGCCTCGAACTTCAGTTAGTAGCGAGTGCGTCAGCTCTCCTTGATCGCTACGGTGCAGTGGTCGACATCATGGAGCGCGATGGCTTTGCCGCTGCCGCCAAGTTGTACATGTTGGTTGAAGGAGAGACGCCGGCAACCATGGCAAAGTCCACCGGACTCGGTCTAATTGAATTGCCGACCATTTTCGAAAAGCTACAACCGGATGTTGTACTGACAGTCGGTGACCGTTTTGAAACCATGGCTACAACGCTTGCCGCGGCTTACATGAATATTCCGTTGGCCCACACCATGGGCGGCGAGGTGTCAGGGAACATCGACGAAAATATCCGTCACGCCATCACCAAGTTTGCCACCATACACTTTCCAGCCTGTGAGGATGCGCGTGAGCGCATTATTCGACTTGGGGAGCGGCCGGAGACTGTGCACAACGTTGGCTGCCCGCGCATGGATCTTGTCGCCGACATTCTGCAAAGCGGACGGCACGTCGGCAATGACCTGTTTGCAGAAGGTGTCGGAGCGAATTTCGACATCGACGGAGACTTCCTCCTGGTTTCCCAGCATCCGGTGACTGGCGAGTACGGCAAGGGCGAGGGCCAGATCATGGCGACATTGGATGCCTGTCGAGACATTGGCATGCCGGCCTTGGTGCTATGGCCGAACGCCGATGCTGGATCGGAGGATGTCGCCCGTGGAATCCGCAAATATCGTGAGCGTCACCCTGATGCTCCGTTTCATTATGTAAAGAATTTGCGTCCAGAGGTCTATATGCCCTTGATGGCAAAGACCCGTTGTCTCGTAGGAAATTCATCTAGTGCGATTCGTGAAGGGGCCTTCATCGGGACACCGTCCGTCAATGTTGGCTCTCGCCAGACAGCGCGGCAGCGTGGCCGCAATGTTGTAGATGCGGATTACAACCGGTCTGCTATTGCAGATGCCATTCGTGATCGATTGCAAGCAGGTAAGTTTGAATCGGAACCGATCTACGGGGATGGGAAAGCCGGGCCGCGCATTGCGGAGATACTCTCCAAGGCCACGTTTGACCTGAACAAGATCATCACGTATTGATTCGAGGTCTGTTCTGTGAGCAGGTACTCTGCTAAGTGCGTATGCTAGGCATCGTTCCAGCGCGTGGGGGGTCCAAGGGCATACCACGCAAGAACCTAGCGTTGTTAGATGGCCGGCCATTGATCGCCTGGACGATTCAGTCTGCGTTGGAAAGCGGTGCGTTCGAGCGCCTGATCGTTTCGACAGATGACTATGAAATCGCTGAAGTGGCCCGGCGCGAGGGGGCTGACGTTCCTTTTTTCCGTCCCGCAGAGTTTGCTGGAGACGTCGCGCCGGCGATCGGGGTCATTCGCCATGCGTTGGATGCTTTGGGTCTAGCCTTGTCAGATTCTTCGTCAAGTGTTGCCTACCTCCAGCCGACGTCACCGTTCCGTACCGTAGCGCAGTTGCGCGAGGCAGTTGAACTTTTTAAGAAGCAACAACCCGATACGTTGGTCAGTGTTCAGCGAGTGCCGCACAACATGGTGCCTAGTGCGCAGATGGTGCCGCTTGGTGAGGGCCGTCCGCTATGGCTCGATTCGCCTGCCAGTCAGGTGTTGCGCCGCCAGGAGAAGGCGGTGACGTATGCCCGTAACGGACCAGCCATCTTGATTGTGTCAGCAAGGGATGTACTGGAGCACGGTCGACTGTACGGCGATCGTGTGTTGGGCTACGAAATGGATCGCTTGAGTTCCTTGGATATTGATGATCCCTCGGATCTCGACATGGCGCGCGCGTTAGCACCCTTGGCGATGTTGCGGGAGGCGCAGTGAGTACATTGCGAATACTCCGCAATACCGGTTGGAATCTGGCAGGGCAAGGCATACCGGTTTTCGCGGCATTGGTCGCTATTCCAATGCTGATACAGGTGCTGGGTGAAAGCCGGTTTGGCATCCTGGCTTTGGGCTGGCTGGTAACAGGCTATTTCGCCTTGTTCGACCTCGGCGTCGGCCGCTCGGCGATACGGCAGATGGTGGCCCATGGCGGAACGTCGCCCCAGTGTCGGGCAAATGTCTTTCGGACATCTCTCTCGCTACACGCCCTGCTGGGGCTTTTGGGTGGAGCCTTATTAGGAGTTCTGGCGCCATGGCTGGCTTCGACCGCTCTGGCGATTCCACCGGCCCTCGCAGCCGAGGCCGAGCGTTCGTTTCTGTGGCTGGCGGCCTCGGTCCCGGCCCTCGTTCTGGCGTCGGCGTACCGTGCGGCGCTCGAAGCCGATCAACGCTTCGATCTGGTGAATGCGGTTCGGCTGCCGGCCAGCGTGGCGAACTTCCTGATGCCATTGGCCATCTTGCCTTTGTCGTCCAGGGTCGATCTGGTTATGGCCACCATCGTCGGCACCCGTTGGCTGGTGCTGCTGGCGTATTACCTACTGGTCGCCCGGACTGTTAAGGGGCTCCGCCCGGGTCGATTTGATCGCACTCTAGCAAACACCTTGTTGCGGGAGGGGGGCTGGATGACCGTCTCGACGCTTGTTGCTCCGCTGATTCTTGCGGCAGACCGGCTGGTCATTGCCATCTATGGGTCGTTGGCATCGCTGACCTACTATGTGGTTCCCTATGAGGTGATTACCAAACTCTGGATCTTGTCCGCCAGCCTGTTGGCGGCGGCATATCCCCAGATGACTGCGCTGCGTAAGGCTGAGTTGCGCCAGCTTGGGGACCGGTGTCTGTATTGGTTGCTGCGTGTCGCGACACCGCTGGCCATAGGGGCCATCTTGTTGGCGGAGCCGGGCTTGAAGGCCTGGGTTGGTGCGCGTATCGCCGATCAGGCAACGCCCGTGTTGCAGTTGCTTGCTATCGGCGTTTGGCTAAATGTTCTGGCCCAGGTGCCGCAAACCGTACTGCAAGCGACAGGGAACGCTGATGCCGTTGCCAGGCTGCAACTGCTGGAACTGCCCTTCTACCTAGTACTCGTCACTGTCTTGATGCAGGCCTATGGCACGGTGGGGGTGGCGTTGGCTTGGGTACTGCGCGCAGCCCTGGATGCAGTGCTACTCGTCTGGCTGACGCATCGGCGTGTTGAAGGTTTCCGGGCCTGGCCCTTAACGGCGCAGTGATGGACTCCCCGCTGGCCTCCATCGTTGTTCCGGCCTACAACCATGGCCGCTATCTTGCCGCGTGCATCGACAGCATCCTTTGTCAGACCTACGGGGTGATCGAGTTGATAGTGCTGGATGACGGCTCGACCGATAACACACGTGCTGTTCTCGAAAGCTATGGTGATCGTGTTCGCTGGGAAACTCAGGTCAATATTGGCCAGGCCGCGACCTTGAACCGCGGTTGGGCAATGTGCACGGGTGATCTCCTAGCCTACCTAAGTGCGGATGATGTACTTTACCCGGATGCGGTTGCCAGGGCCGTCGCGGTGCTGCAGGCCAACCCGGCGACCGTCGTGGCCTACCCCGACTTCGACCTGATTGATGCCGACTCCCGTAGGTTGCGGCGCATCGCCGCTCCGGACTTTGATGCGCATGATCTGTATTGGCGCCTGGTGTGCCACCCGGGGCCGGGTGCGTTGTTCCGCCGCTCCGCCTGGAGTGCGGCTGGCCCTTGGAACCCAGATTTGAGGCAGAATCCCGACCTCGATTTCTGGATGCGAATGGCTCTTCAAGGTGATTTCCGTCGCATCCCTACGGCACTCGCGGCGTTCCGCGTTCATCCCGAGTCACAAACCTTTCGTCACGCTGATCCGCGGCGTGCTGAAGAACCGGTGGTCATTGTCGAGCAGTTTCTCGAGCGTGGTGATTTGCCGGCCTGGTTGCGGCGGGGGGGGGCACGCGTCCGGGCGGCGGCACATCTGGCCAGTGCCCAGTTGCATCTCCATGCCGGGCGGTGGCTTGCTGCGATAAGTCATGCCTTCGCTGCCTGGTCGGATTCGCCCCGCGCGGTGTTCGCCTGGCGTACCCTGCGCATGATGGGGAGTGCGCTGTTCGGACGGGTTGTCCACGGGTGGCGCACCTCTCGCTTGGGGCGCTGGTCATGACCGAAGTTGCCGGCATTTCGCCGTACCTGGTCTTCGCGGTCGTTATGGCGGCCTACTTCCCCGGCGTCGTTGCGGCTCTCCTCCTCCCCCGACTCACCGGCATGCCCGTGGTGACGTTCGCTTTCCTCGGCATGTTCCTCTTTACCGCAGTTGGCAGTGTCTTGATCATGACGCGCCCGCACTGGGCACTGGGGCCGTTGTCCAGCAGTGCCTACGTCATGATGCTGCTCGGCCAGGCCGTGATTTTCTACGCGGTGGTTGGTCCTTATTTCTGGTGGCGGAAGCTCCCGCGCAGCGTGGATGTGGGCTCCGTCGGCGCCGGCAACCTGCTGCGAGCCGTGCTTGCGCTGGCGACGTTGGCAATACTGGCCTACTACTACGCCAAGGTGGGGCGCTTCCTGCTGTTCGATCTGGTCGCCGGGCGCATCAACCGTGTCAATATTCTGGAGTACCGGGCATTGACCTATGGCTTGCCCGAGTATCCGTTGCTGCGTCTGGGCTTTTTCGTGTTCCCGGCACTGATCGCGGCGATCACCGTGGCCATGGCCTCGGCGCGGGGTCGCCTGGGCGGCCGCGCCATCCTCGTGATGGGTCTCTGCATGGTGCCTCCGCTGCTGCTGGCGGAGAAAGCGGCCGTGCTGCACATGGCGGCGGTGGTGTTCATTGCCTATGGCCTGCATCTCGGCGACCGGGGATTGCCCTTGGCTACCGCCTTGCGCGGCCGGACCCTGCTGATCGTACTGCTAGCCTTTCTGCCGACAGCATTGAGCTATCTGGTTTATTTCACAGCTCCCGGCGACACGGTTCGGTCGGCGTTCGATCAGTTCCTGTTCCGGATCGTCGGCGTCTATTCCGAGACGATGGCGGCCTCGGTGCCGTTCGTAGATGCCCATGGGTATCTCGGCGGCGCCACGATGCCCAATGCCAAGGGGCTGTTTCCGCACGAGCGTTTCAACCTTGAGGCAGCCATGCATGGTTTCTTGGCTGCCGGATCCGAATACCGTAGCCAGGTGGCCTTGCCGGGTGCTAGCCCGGTTCCGGCCACGGCGGAAGGCTATGTCAATTTCGGCTGGCCCGGATTCGTGCTGTTTTCCGTGGTGGCGTTTGCCAGCGTGGTGGCGGTGCAGGAGATTCTCTTGCGCCTGCGAGCCCGGTTCGGCGCAGCAGCATGGGCCCTTTCCGCCTGGTATGGTTACCTGGCCTTCACCCTGATGACCACGACGGTCTTCGCCACCTTCATATCCTTGATCCACACCGCTCTGGCCGTAGGCGTGCTTGCGGCTTGGTACGCGATCGATCGGTTGCTGCGGTGGATTGGAAGCAAATAGCATGGCTACTGACTTCGCTCCGACACCGCACAGGATTCTTGTCGTCCTTCCGTCGCCAATGATGGCGCGTAACTTCCTTTATTCTGGTGCCTTGGACTTTCTATGCATGCGTTCCGGCACATCGATCACTGTGGTCAGTCCCAATCCGGATGACCGTGCGGTGGTGCTCGAAGCTGGCGCCACCTGGGTGCCTTACTTTCACCCGCGGCGCTGGCCTGGCGACGGAGATCCGCTGTGGGCTGGCGGTGTTCTTCGCTGGTCCCGTTACCTGCGCTACCTGGCCGGCCTCGCATTGCACATGTCACTGACCTACCGTTTCAACACCCGTTGCGGCTTTCGCGGCTTCGCTGCCCGACTACGACAGTCATGGCAGCAGCGTAAGATTTACCTGCGAGAAGGCCTTCCGATGTCCCGTTTGTTCGGGTTTCCTTGGCCGCGAAGCCGTCGCCTGTATGAACTGATGTACCAGCTCTATTACGCGGGATGGCAGTGTTTCGGTCCAGTGGACAGGTTGCTTGATGAACTTCGTCCCGATCTAGTCATCATGTCGATGGTGCAAACGCATATGGTTACGCCGTACGCGGTGGCGGCCGTTCGTAAGGGTGTTTCGATATTGGGGATCAACGGCAGTTGGGATCAACCTACGACCAAGGGGCCGCTTTGTCCTGGCCTCCGGCGCATTGCTGTCCAGAATGAAATCGTCCGTGACGAACTCGTCCGGCATCACGGTATCGACCCAGAACGTATCGCCATCATCGGATGGCTGCAGATGGATACGTTCGCCCGGGGCGTCATCCCGGACCGGGATGCGGTGTGCCGCCGTCTCGGCATGTCGCCCGGGCAACGCTATGTGCTCTTCGCCGCTAACGCACCGCGACTCGGCCTGCACGAGCCCGAGGTGTTTCGCGATCTCATTGCGCGGCGCCACGCTGGCGCGCTTCCGGCGGATGTGGTGCTGGTTTGCCGCTGCCATCCGCAGGACCGCGATTGGCAGCAACGGTGGGGATGGGCGCTCGGCATCGAGGGTGTGATTGTCGAGCCCCCGGATCTCGGCCCACTTGAGCATCTGGCCGCTGTGGTCCGTCATGCTTCGGTGTTACTCGCATCGGCCGGGTCGATCAACCTCGACGCGGTGGCCTTGGAGACCCCGACCATCGGAATGGCGTGGGAGGACGAGCGTCTGCCTTACTGGGATCGTCCGGCGCGTGCGTATGAACTAGAGCACTTGGCCGGGCTGCGGACGAGCAGGGGGATGATGTTCGCCAGGAATCTCGACGAACTGGTGTCGTGTTGCTCCAGTTATCTGACGAATCCCAGTGCCGATGCCGATGGCCGGGAGGAATTGCGGCGGCGCTACCTGTACCGGCTGGATGGCAAGGCCGCTGCACGGCTGGTCGCCGAAGTTGAGGCGGTTCTGTCATGACGACTGTTGCCGTGACTGGAGCTACTGGCTTCATCGGGCGCCACTTGGTCGCTGCGCTGTTGCGCGAGGGGGTCACGGTCCGTGCTCTAACACGACGCGCTGGTCGAGCACTTACCACGACTGACGGTCTGCACTGGGTCGAGGGCTCCATCACCAGCCCGGCGGCTTGGAGGGAACTCCTGATACCGGGGGGCATCCTGATCAATCTGGCGTATTCGGGAGAGACGGCTGCCAGCGCGGCGCTTGCCGAAACGCAACTGATGGTCGAGGCCTGTGCGACTGCGCAGGTGAAACGCCTAGTCCATTGCAGCACTGTGTCCGTCTATGGCAGAAGCGCTAACACCCTGTTGGATGAATCCGCGGCATGCCAGCCGTTGAACGATTATGGCCGCGTGAAACTAGCGATCGAACGTACGATCCTGTCCTCGGTCGCCGGGCGGTTCGAGACCGTGCTGGTCCGCCCGTCGGCGGTCTTTGGTTTCGATGGCGAGGCCCTGGTGAAACTGGCCGAGGACCTGCTCCGCCAGCCGCAATGGTTGAACTACCTGCGCTCGTCCTTGTTCGGCGCTCGCCATACGCATCTGGTCCCGGTCGAGACGGTAGTTGCAGCGCTCTGGCACTGTTCATGGAGCCCCTTGATCGAAAATGGCGCGGTCGTGGTCATTTCCGATGACGACGATCCGCTGAACAACTTCCGGGACGTGGAGCGGTTGCTGCTTGAAGGCTTGGGCTTGCCACCTTACCCGTTGCCGCGCCTTCCGGTTCCGCGTCAATTCCTGGAACTTCTGCTTCGCCTGCGTGGCAGGGCCAATGTCGATACCCGAAAACGCTATCTCGGCGATCGCTTGCGGCAGTCCGGTTTCGTCAAGCCGGTCGCCCTCGCGACGGCATTGGAGCAGTTTGCCCGGGTGTATCGAGATCGGGCGATTACCAAGCCGGCCATATGAAGATCCTGAACGTGAATCATCTGCTCGATCCGGAGTCCGGGGGAGGGACTGCCGAGCGCACTGTGCAGTTGAGCCGGTCGCTCGCTGCCGAAGGCGCCGAGGTTGAAATACTGGCCTTGGACATCGGCGTGACGGCGGCACGCCGTGCCGCATTGGCTGGCATCCGCATTACGGCTGTTCCCTGCGCCAACCGACGCTATTTCGTTCCTCGTTTCCCCTGGCCGGAGGTCGAGGCGGCGGTTGCACGGGCGGACGTTGTGCAACTGTCTGGCCACTGGACCTTGCTCAATGTCCTGGTCAGGAATGCGTGTCGCCGACTGGGGAAGCCCTATGTTTTCTGCCCTGCGGGGGCGCTGCGTGTCGTCGGCCGGTCGCAATGGCTGAAGCGGCTCTATGATGTGGCGTCGGGTAAGGTCATTGCCCGCGGTGCCGGGGCCTGCGTGGCCATCACAAGTGACGAACAGTCGGATTTCCGGTCGTATGGCCTTCCTGCCGAAAAGATCGAAGTTATTTCGAATGGGATTGATCCCGCCGAGTACGAAACGCCCGATCCGGCCGGATTGGATCATGCGGTGCGTGCCAAGCTCGGCATAGGTACCGCGCCCTTTGTGTTATTCCTTGGGCGCCTGAACTGGATAAAGGGGCCGGATTTGCTGTTGGAGGCATATTGCCGCGTTGCATCAGCCACGCCCGACGTGCATCTGGTCTTGGCGGGGCCGGATGGCGGTATGCTGACGCAGTTGCAGGATGCCGCCGCGGTCTCTGGATTCAAGGAGCGGATTCATTTCCCAGGCTACCTTGCCGGCGATAAAAAACTGGTTGCCCTAAGGCAGGCGGCTTTGCTGGTGATACCGTCGCGGCGCGAGGCGATGTCGATCGTGGTACTCGAAGCTGGCATCGCGTGCACCCCCGTACTCTTTACAGACACCTGCGGACTCGCTGACTTTGCGTCGGCTGGCGCCGGGACGATGGTCCCACCGACAGTGGACGGCCTTGAGCATGGATTGCGAGCAGTGCTGGCCGATCCGGAGCGTGCGTGTGCTGGCGCGGTACGACTCCAGCAACGTGTGCAGTCGGACTACCTCTGGATGCATCAGGCCCGTCGGTATCTTTCACTCTATGAGCGCCTGCTCTTCGGGCCCAAGCAGTGAGGCTACTTGTCATCAGCCAGTATTTTTGGCCCGAAGAGTTTCGAATCAATGATTTGGTGCTAAGTCTCGTCGCGCGGGGGCACGAAGTCACGGTGCTGACCGGTCTGCCAAACTACCCTTCCGGTCACTTTGCCAAAGGGTACAGTTGGGCTGGACCGTACTGCGGGGCTTACGAAGGTGCCGCGATCGTAAGAGTGCCCCTGCTTCCGCGACGCGACGGAGGAGGAATCGCGCTTGTGCTCAACTACCTCTCGTTCGTGTTGTCATCCTGCTTGTTTGGCCCCTTTCGCTGCCGCGGAGAGTTCGATGCGATCTTGGTGTACGAGCCATCCCCAGTGACGGTCGGCATTCCGGCTCGCCTGCTTGGGTGGTTGAAGCGGGCCCCCGTACTGTTCTGGATTCAGGACCTGTGGCCGGAAAGTCTCTCCGCGACCGGCGCCGTTCGCTCGCTGGCAGTGCACGGTTGCGTGGGTGCGCTGGTAAGGTGGATATATAGGGGCTGCGCGCGTGTTCTCGTTCAGTCCGAAGCCTTTGTCACACCTGTACGGGAGGCCGGAGTGGATCCCGCACGAATTCGCTACTTTCCCAACAGCGCAGAGACACTTTATAGCCCCTTGCCACATCGTGGCCCATGGCAGGGGCCAGATTTGCCGGTGGGCTTTCGGGTCATGTTTGCTGGCAACGTTGGTGCGGCCCAGTCGTTCGAAACGATCCTTGCGGCGGCCGAACACCTCAAGCGCCATTCGCGGATCCACTGGCTGATCGTGGGGGATGGCAGGATGATGTCATGGGTTAGAGAGGAAATCGGGAAACGCGGTCTGGCAGGTTGCGTCCATTTACTGGGTCGCCATCCAGTGAGTTCAATGCCATCGTGGTTTGCGCAGGCGGATGTGATGCTCGTTGCATTACGCCGCGACCCCATATTATCGATGACGATCCCTGCAAAGCTGCAATCATATATGGCATGCGGTCGTCCCGTTATTGCAGCGCTTGACGGAGAGGGTGCTCGTATTGTTACCGTTTCCGGAGCCGGAGTCGCAGTGCCGGCGGATGATCCGTCTGCGCTAGCGGCGGCTGTGCTTGATATGTCTAATGTTTCTAGCGAAGAGCTTGCCGGAATGGGAGTTCGTGGTCGCGAGTATTTTGAGGGTCATTTCCATCGCGATCTACTTCTAGATCGCCTCGAGGGCTGGTTGCGAGAGGTACAGGGAGGTAGTCAGTGAGTAGAGTTGTCATTTTTGGGGCGAACGGAATGCTTGGTCATACCGTTCTTCGTGTCATGGCCGCAGATCCTGCTCATGAGGCAATCGGGGTCGTTCGCAGCGAGTCTGCTGCACGCAGTCTTAGTGGGTTTTCTTCATCGCGGATTGTCGCCGGCGGCAATGTTGAGAATCCCGATGTGCTCGCGGCCTTGTTCGAGTCGCTACGTCCGGATGTGGTCATAAACGGTGTGGGATTAGTGAAGCAGTTCGCACAGTCCGAAGATCCCTTATGCGCATTGCCGATCAATTCCATATTTCCGCACAGGTTGGCACAGTTGTGTTCTTTGGTCGGCGCACGGTTGGTGCATATCAGCACCGATTGCGTGTTCTCGGGAGCTAAGGGTGGATATAAGGAGGAGGATGTCCCCGATGCACGGGATCTTTACGGCCGATCTAAACTGCTCGGTGAAGTTGACTATCCGCATGCAGTGACATTGCGCACTTCAACGATCGGACATGAATTGAGCAGTGCCCATGGCTTGGTTGGCTGGTTTCTCGCCCAGCAAGGGAATGTTAAAGGCTACACACGGGCAATTTTTTCTGGTTTGCCCACCGGCGAACTGGCCAGAATAATTCGCGATCTGGTTTTGCCGCGTGCCGATTTGCATGGGCTGTACCATGTCGCTGCCCAACCAATATCAAAATATGACTTGCTGGAGATGGTAAACCAGGAGTATGACAAGGGACTGAAAATCGAGCCAGATGACCATTTGAAAATTGATCGATCACTGAATGCCAGCCGTTTTCGGGAGGCTACGGGTTATGTGGCGCCTGCGTGGCCGGATTTGATCGCGCAAATGCGTGAGTTCCTATGAAAGGAAATTCATTGTTCAACAACAAAATACTGATGATCACTGGCGGCACTGGGTCTTTCGGGCAAACAGTACTGAAGCGTTTTCTAGATACAGGTGTCAAGGAAATTCGTATTTTCAGCCGGGACGAGAAGAAGCAGGAAGACATGCGCATCGCGCTCAACCATCCCAAGCTCCGGTTCTACATTGGTGATGTTCGCGATGAAGCCAGCTTGCGCCAGGCCATGAAGGGAGTGAACTACGTATTCCATGCGGCAGCATTGAAGCAGGTGCCATCCTGCGAGTTCTACCCGATGGAAGCCTTACGCACCAATGTGATGGGTACTGAAAACGTTCTGAACGCCGCAACGCAAGCGGGCGTTGAGCGCGTGGTGGTGCTGTCCACCGACAAGGCGGTCTACCCGATTAACGCCATGGGCATTTCCAAGGCGATGGCCGAGAAGGTTATGGTGGCCAAAGCCCGGTTGCAGCAACTTGGAGAGACAGTCTTGTGCGCCACGCGCTACGGTAACGTGATGGCTTCTCGCGGATCCGTCATTCCGCTGTTTGTATCGCAGCTCAAGGAGGGGTGGCCGCTGACAGTCACTGACCCGAACATGACCCGCTTCCTCATGTCTTTGGAAGACTCCGTGGATCTGGTGCTGTATGCCTTCACGCACGGTCAGCAGGGCGACATTTTTGTGCAGAAAGCACCGGCATCAACCGTGGGAGACGTCGCAAAAGCGTTGAAGGAGATTTTTGGCCAGCCCGAAAAGCAGACTCAGGTAATTGGAACGCGGCACGGAGAAAAGCTTTACGAATCGCTGATATCCCGTGAGGAGATGGCGCATGCCATCGACATGGGGGGCTATTACCGCATTCCTGCCGACAATCGCGATTTGAATTACGCCAAGTACGTCAGCGAGGGAGAGACAGATATATCAATGCTGGACGACTACACCTCGCACAACACGAAGCGCCTGAACGTTGAGGAGGTCAAGGTCTTGCTCCTTACCTTGGACTACATAAAGGAAGAGCTCAGTGCTTAAGGTCATGACCATCGTTGGCACCCGGCCGGAGCTCATCAAGATGAGTCGAGTGATTGCCGAGTTCGACCGCCATACGCAGCATGTGTTGGTACACACCGGTCAGAACTACGACTACGAGCTGAATCAGATCTTTTTCGATGACCTCGAAATCCGCAAGCCTGATTACTTTCTGGATGCGGTGGGCGGTAACACAGCCCAGACCATAGCCCGAGTGATCGAGAGAGCCGATGGGGTGCTGGCAACTGAGCAGCCCGACGCCGTGATGCTATACGGTGATACCAACTCCTGCTTGGTCGTCATTGCTGCGAAACGGCGCAAGATTCCAGTGTTCCATATGGAAGCCGGAAATCGCTGTTTTGACCAACGCGTGCCTGAAGAACTGAACCGAAAGGTACTGGATCACCTCAGTGATATCAACCTGGTACTGACGGAACATGCTCGTCGCTACTTGATTGCAGAAGGAGTCAGACCGGAAACTATCATCAAGACTGGGTCTCACATGCGCGAGGTCTTGAATTGCTATATGCCCAAGATCCGAGCCTCTAAGATATTGCAGATTTTAGGGCTCTCGCCCAAGCGTTTCTTTATTGTCAGTGCGCATCGGGAGGAGAATGTTGATTCGGAAGATAATCTTCGAGATCTTTTGGAAACCCTAAATGGATTAGCCGAAGCCTATGATGTGCCAGTAGTGGTGTCCATGCATCCCAGAACCCAAAAACGGCTAGATGCGTTAGAAAAAGTTGCAATTGATCCTCGAGTTCAATTTTTAAAGCCTTTTGGATTTTGTGATTATGTTCGCTTACAACAAGAGTCACTTTGTGTGATTTCTGACAGCGGTACAATTACTGAAGAAGCTTCCCTTTTGAACCTGCCTGCAATCACAATTCGTAATGTACACGAGCGTCCGGAGGGAATGGATAGCGGCACGCTGATAATGGCAGGACTCAAGAAGAATCGCGTGCTCGATTCGGTTCGAGTGACGATTGAGCAGCATAGTCGTGAGCCAGCTCTGATCCGGGCGATTCAGGACTACGAAAATCCAGCAGTCTCAAAGCAGATTCTTCGTATCGTACTTGGTTACACCGATTACGTAAATCGCACAGTTTGGCGGAAATCAATTTAGAGCATGATGGTCTTGCTAACCGGCGCCTCTGGTTTTATCGGTGCTGCTGTTTTAAATGCATTCTTGCGTCGAAAGATCTCAGTTCGACCTGTTTTTCGTCATGATTGCCGTTTGTATAACCATTCTGATGGCGCGATAGTCCCGCATATCAACGATGCAACAGATTGGTCGCAGACGCTGCAGGGTGTAGAGGTTGTGATGCACACTGCTGCCCGAGCGTCTGTCACGAGGGATCAGGCTTTAGACCCGTTGACTGAGTGCCGCCGAGTAAACGTTCAGGGCACCCTCAATCTCGCCAGTCAGGCTGCGGCGGCGGGGGTCAAGCGGTTTGTGTTTTTGAGCTCCGTGAAGGTCAACGGGGAGTGTACGATTGACTCACATTTCTTCACTAGCGATGATATCCCTGCCCCTGAGGACGCCTATGGCCTTTCAAAATGGGAAGCTGAACAAGGTCTGTGGGAGATTGCTTCCCAAACAGGAATAGAGGTCGTAGTGGTTCGCTCCCCGCTAGTCTATGGCCCAGGCGTTAAGGGTAACGTTGCGCGATTGCTTGACCTCGTCAGCTCTGGGGTACCCCTGCCATTTGCCGCGGTAAACAACCGACGCTCGTTTATAGGACTTGATAACTTGGTGGATCTATTGATTCGCTGTGTAGATCACCCCAGCGCCGCAGGTCAAACACTACTGGTCTCCGATGGCCAGGATCTCTCCACCCCTCAGTTACTGCGTATGATTGCTAATGCCATGGGGCGGCATGCACGTTTATTTCCCGTGCCGGTACCGCTCTTGCGTGCCGCAGGTCGAGTACTTGGGCGGCTCAATGAAATCGATCGATTGGTAGGCTCATTACAGGTTGATAGCAGTGCCACCCGCGAGGTCCTGGGTTGGACCCCTCTGGTAAGCGTGGAGGAAGGGGTCAGACGAATGGTCGTGAGTGCGCATCAATCATGATTCGTTTTTTTGATATGCTGTTCTCGTCACTAGCCTTAATCTTTCTGTTCCCTCTTCTTTTTCTCTTGTGGTTGGTTGGATGGTCCGGCAACCGCTCTCCGCTATTTCGTCAAACACGGGTGGGGCGCTTTCAGAAAAGATTCGTTTTGGTCAAATTCCGCACGATGCGCCCAGATACCGCATCATTGGCAACGCATTTGGTAGATACATCTGCTGTGACCAGTCTTGGACATTTCTTAAGACGAACAAAGCTCGATGAACTACCGCAGCTCTGGAATGTTTTCAAGGGTGACATGAGCTTAGTGGGCCCTAGGCCGTGCCTATTCAATCAAGAGGAACTCGTCGTTGCGCGGGAAAAAAGAGGAGTTTTCAAAGTTCGCCCTGGAATTACTGGTCTTGCACAGATCCAGGGTATTGACATGTCAACACCGCAATTACTTGCCAAGACCGATGCGGAGATGGTCGATTCACTCACCGTTTTCACTTATTTTCGCTTCATTGTGTTAACGGTTTTGGGCAGAGGTGCTGGCGATCGAATCCGTGGTTGAGGTGAAGTTTCACTTCTAGCCTCCTTAAGATCCGGCGGAGAAATTCGAAGTCCCCGAAGTGTCGCTTTCTCAAGCCCGTGATCGGGCATATTCACGGCTTATAAAATTCTTAGTCGCTTCAGCGTTGATCGCCTGTATCGGCGTGAGCCCAACGTATCGCATGACCGTATCAACCTTGGTCCATCCGACTTTAGCCATGATCTGTGCGATGCTTGCCCCACCGGCCAGCAGATCTTGTGCCCCGCCTACTCTTGTGGAGTGACCGCTAACTCTGCTAGCTAGTTCATCAGGCAGACCTACCCTGCGGGCAAGTTTTTTGTAGATTCGGCCCACCTGCCCACTGTTTAGGCCTTCAGTTAAACGCCCGGACACGACTCCCTTTAAAAGATAACCGGTATTTAGGCCTGCCGCTTTTACCCAATCCCTGATTGCGCAAGTGGTTGTCTGATTGAGGTAAATCACTGCACCGGCACTTGTTTGATCGGTCTTGGATTGTCGCAGCAAGATTTGGCTTTAACCCTTGTTGCTTGTCGTCCAGTCCTCAACTCTTAAGGAGACGAGTTCGGAGCGGCGCCGCATCGTTTCGTAGGCGAGTAGCAACAGCATCCGGTCGCGCTTCCCACGGAGATCATCGCCACAACATGCGAGCATCATGTGAAGTGTTTCTTGATTGATTGGATAAGCTTGATTAAACCTTGTTCCAAGACGACGGTTAATTTTTCGCATGGCGATTCGGACTTCAGGGTGCTTGGTCGGGTCCGTTAAATAAGAGAGCCTATGGA